>Ga0209361_1000344_pt1 | contig 45706 bp, 43 predicted proteins | sample SaaInlV_200m_DNA_3_FD_184657 | JGI IMG/M metagenome (GOLD analysis project Ga0209361, IMG submission 184657) | Marine microbial communities from expanding oxygen minimum zones in the Saanich Inlet - SI037_S4LV_200m_DNA (SPAdes) (version 2) | ecosystem: Environmental > Aquatic > Marine >... | reverse complement strand
GGAAATAGTGGATGAACCTGTTGTTGAAGAAACTGAAGAGGTTGAAGAAGAAATTCCTGATTATTTTTCTCAAACATATCAAGCACCTGTAGACGAAGTGGTGGATGAGAAACAGTATGATGTTGTTGATACTGTAATTGAGGAAACTAGTGTTCCTGCTTCAGGCATGTTGAAGATGCACATTCTTGATATAGAAAATAGCAGAGGTCAAAGTGTTGTAGTAGAAACTCCTTCTGGAGATCTTATTTTGATTGATACTGCTATGAAAACATACGGATCAGTTATTGAAAGGTTCCTGAAAGGATCACTTAATGCCAATGCAATTGATTTGTTAATTATTAGCAGCATTGATGATAACCTTATTGGTGGTTATGATATCTTAAGAACTGAGTTCCCTGTTGGTTTACTAGTAGACAATGGTGCGGTTTCAAACACCTTCCAATACTATAAATACGATATGTATGCTAGATCGGGAAATTATGATAAGATAGACCAAGATTCAGTATTTGAGTTTGATGACGGAGTTAACGTAGAACTTCTTGTTTCTTATGATACGTTATCACAAAGCAAGATGGATTCAACTGATTCTATTGTTGTGAGAATAACATATGGAGATGTTGCTTACCTTATTATGACTGATTGTGTTGGTATTTGTGAAACAGAGATACTTAATACTGCAGAAGTTAAAGCAGATGTTATTGTTCTGGCAGATCACGGGGATGCTGATGGAGCAAAAGCCAACTTCTTGGATACTGTCGCACCTAAATATGCGTCTGTAGCGAAGATCAAGGGGTTACCGGCCAAGACCAGATACCGGCTAGATAATGCAGGAATAAAGTGGTACAATACTTTTGATTATGGTATTGTGACTTTCTCTACTGATGGCACTTCAGTCTCAGTAGACAATGCCAAGTTAGTAGATCCTGGTTCGCTCTATAAACCAGAGGTCAAGACTGCGGATAAATATTACTAAATGACGTAATATGAGGATAGTAGCCATTGTCTCAGCACCGAAACCTTTAAATATGACCTGGTAATGTATAGGGGTAGGCGTTCTAATGATTAAAATGAATAATTCTAGAAGAGTGTTGATTAAACATGACATCAGATAATCTAAGTAAAGAAGGAAGGATGAAAACTGGCACTACTACGGTATGTGTTAAGTGTAAAGACGGTATTGTTTTGGCAGCAGATAAAAGAGCAACTGCAGGCCACATGATAGCAGACAAAAGAGCTAAGAAGATACATATAGTATCCGATGATATGGCCCTGACAATCGCAGGAATGGTTTCTGATGCGCAGCTTTTAACTAAGCTAATAAGAGCAGAAATCAAATTGAAATCACTGAGAGTTGACAGATCAACTACAGTAAAAGAAGCTGCTAATATTCTAGCAGGAATGAATTATAATAATATAAGGACACCAAGTATGGTTCCAGGTATTGTTGGATTTCTATTTGCAGGACATGATGAAGAAAAAGGATTCACTGCATACAACATAGGAATTGACGGTAGTATTTCTGAGATTGTTGATTACGAAAGTGATGGATCAGGATCTCCTTTTGCATTAGGTGCTCTTGAGAATTTGTACAAAAAGGATCTTTCAATTAAAGAGGGAGTTGAGATTGCTACGAGAGCTATTAGCACAGCATTACAAAGAGATAGTGCATCAGGTAATGGCTTGAATGTGGTTACAATAACCAAAGAAGGTGCAAAACTAATACTTGAAAAAGATATTGAAACAAAGCTTTGATTTGATCGTGTTTTCTAAATTAAAGTTTATTTATTTTTATTAGGCTTTTTTGTTACGAGGTTTTTATTTAAAATGGCAGATATATTAAAAGAAATACTTAAAGAATTACCATCAGATAACATAAGTGATGCGGCTTATGAAGGCGCAAACATTGTATTGTATACAAAGAAAAAAGACTTTTTCTTTTCGCCAGGCGACATAATTAAGGGGCTAGTTGATAAATATAAGAAGAGAGTAGAACTTAGACCAGATCCTGCCATTACGCTTAAAGCAGAAGAAACTGAAAAAATCATACTGAAATTGTTGCCAAAAGAAGCAAAGGCATCCAATATACTATTCGATCATCAAAGAAGTCAAGTTATTATTGAAGCAGAGAAGCCAGGCCTTGCAATTGGTAAACAAGGAAGTATTCTAAGAGAGATTAGAGAGAAAACACTATGGATTCCTACTATTAGAAGAATGCCTGCAATAAGAAGTCAACTTATCGAAAGCATAAGGAATGTGTTGTATGATAATTCTAATGAAAGAAGACGATTCTTGAATAAAGTCGGACATAGAGTCTACGACGGTTGGCTGAGAGGCAAAAAAAACGAATGGGTGAGAATAACTTATCTAGGCGGTGGAAGAAGTGTTGGTAAAAGTTGCATACTACTCCAAACTCCAGAATCCAGAATTCTACTAGACTGTGGAATTGATATTGCAAATAACGATGATGCATACCCTTTCTTAGAATGTCCCGAGTTTAGGATTAATGAACTGGATGCAGTTATTGTTACGCACTCCCACTTAGATCACTGCGGTTGTGTACCGTTGTTGTTTAAGTATGGATACAAAGGACCGATATATTGTACTTCTCCAACAAGAGATGTTATGGCTTTGCTGCAACTAGACTTTGTTAAGATACAAGTTAATTCAGGTCAAGATCCAATTTATACTAGTACTGAAGTCGAACAAATGGTTAAGCACACAATTACTTTGAATTATGAAGAAGTTACCGATATAACTCCAGATGTGAGAATTACACTGTATGATGCAGGCCATATTCTTGGTTCATCTATGATTCATATGCACATAGGTAATGGTTTACACAACTTATTGTATTCAGGTGATATGAAGTATGGTAAGACTTTGTTGTTAGATCAAGCACACACTAAGTTCCCCAGACTAGAGACTTTAATGATTGAGTCGACTTATGGAGGAAGAGATAACGTTTTGCCGCCTAAGACTGAGAGTGATGAAGGACTAGGACAAATAATGGCCGAGACTGTTAAACGAGGCGGAAAAGCTTTGGTTCCAGTATTAGGTGTAGGTAGAGCTCAAGAAGTTATGTTAATCATTGACAAACTGATTAAGGATAAGAAAATTGATCGAATTCCAGTTTATATTGATGGTATGGTGTACGACGTTACTGCAATCCATACAGCATATCCAGAATTTCTAAATAAAAATTTGAGAAAACAAATATTCCATAAAGATCAGAATCCATTCTTATCTGATGTATTTAGCAGAGTTGGATCTGCAAAAGAGAGAAGGCAAATAATCGAAGAGAAAGGCGCTTGCGTAATTGTCGCTACATCAGGTATGCTTGTTGGCGGAGCGTCTGTCGAATATCTAAAAGCTCTTGCAGATAATCCTAAGAATTCTTTAGTATTCGTAAACTATCAAGGAGCTGGTTCTTTAGGTAGAAGAATCCAAATGGGTGAAAAGGATATTAACATGGGTAATACAGCTAAACCTGACATGATGCATGTTAAAATGGAAATCCATGTTGTAGAAGGATTTAGTGGTCACTCAGATAGAAATCAGTTAATGAACTTTGTTGCTAGATGCGAGCCAAGACCTAGAAAAGTTATAGTTAACCACGGCGAGAGTTCGAGATGTTTAGATCTTGCTAGTTCAATGCATAAACAATACAGAGTTGAGACTGTAGCACCTAGGAACTTAGAAGCAATTAGAATTAGATAGTTTATTTGTGAACTATCTCGACGTATTCTGGTGTAAAGTATATTTCTATATCTTTCTTTTTTGAAAATAGTTCTATCTCTTCAGAGTGAGCATCACAAACTTCCCTTATGTCACATTTAGAACATACTTTCTTTCGTACTAAGTCCTTCTTATACCAATACTTGCATGGAACCTGGAACAGCCAAGTTAGCTTTCTACCAATATCAGATGATTTATCATAAACTTTAGTTTTGAAATGTTCTTCATCAATTAATCTACCAACAGTTTTACACATGTCGCACATGAATGTTTTACCTTTTTCATGGCTTTTGTATATCTTTGCAGCTTTTTTACACTTAGGACATTCAATTTCTTCACCGTGCCACTTGTGTTCTTTCATGGTAACATAATCACAATTAGGACAAACTATTGATGCTTTATCTTCAATACAGTCAAAACCGCATTTGGGACACTTAGGTGTTTTCTCTGTCATCTCATTAATCCCTCGTCAATTTCAGCAGCTGTTAAGTATTTATTAAATATTCTTAACTCGTCGATTGTCCCATCTAATGGTTTGTCTTCACCATTAACTGAAAGCTTGTTTCCTATTCCTATTTTATTATTAAGAGTGAACCCCGGATTAACAATCTCTTGTTCTTTGGCAACTTGGTTGTCTACCACCAAACTCATCATGTCTGCTAGAACATCCCATCTGAATACAACCAATTTAAATTCTGTTGTCCAAGTTGAATCTAATGGATATTCAAGCAAATTGTCTTTCAGTTGTATGTGTAGCTTCGAGTCTTCTACGAATATTTTAAGATCTCCTCTGTCAGAGAAGATGTAATGTATTCCAGAAAGATCATTGAATTTTACCCAAAATGAGACCGTACCGATCATTCTGGTTAGCACATCATGCGGAAAACTGTCTTTAACTAAATACGCATCTCCAGTTATTGTTGCCCCGTTCACAACTTTAGCAGGATTGTATGATATGGTGTTGGCACCTAAAGGCACCAGATCGATGTCGTTTCCGTCATAGATACAAACTTCATCCTGATCAAATGAACAATATAGTACTTCCCCATCTAAACTACCCATAAAGAGATCATCCCCGACGAAAAATGAAGGAAATACTTGTCCCGTTAAGCTCACATAAGGGTTAATTGTCGGATTGGATAATTCAGCAATACTATATTTTATAACTTCAATTCCTGATGAAACTAAATCAGATTCGCTAATTTGGTTAACGTTACCCACCAAGTAAACTCTGTACAGATTGTTAGCAGGATCTAAAACAGAATCATAATTACCAGTCCACACACTTGCATCAATATATAATACAGGAGCATTAATGAACGAACCATATAGTGCAGCCAAGAGTTGTAGCTGTTCGGTGTCTTGATCTCCGTTCGCATCTCGCTCGACAATAACAACTTCTTCGAATGTTTCCCAATAATTCACAATATTACTATAAGTTACAGGTGTAGGAGCTATGTGTCCATAAATGGGATCATCCTGCACAACAGTTGGCACCCCTTTAGAATGGGTGAACCAATATAAAAGATTAGAGCCATGTTTACTCATCATTTCGTCAAGATGCCAGTCGACAATATTTGCACTAAATCCAAAATATGCATAGTAATTATATTTCCTCATTTCTGTCTGAGTATAATCATTCCAAGTTGCAATAGGAATCAGAGTTAACAAATCTGGAAGTTGTTCATTTTTGTAAATCATAAATACAGGATCTTCGGAATATTTCGTTTCGTCTTTAATATTAGGAGATCTTACACTTACTTCGACTGTTGATTCATCTGAAACGCCCTCATCATTAGTTACTGTTAGCGTTACAGGATATAATCCAGGCATGGAGTAGCTATATGTAAATTGATCTAGGTCTTTTGTTTCGCCATCACCTAAAGTCCAGACATAGTCTAAGTCATCATCTTTCGCGTCATAACTCTGCGAACCGTTAAAAACAATAAATTCCGAATGTTTGTACAAATCTTCATTTAATGGAGAAGAAATTATTGCGGTTGGCCTTCCAGGCAAAAACACAGCATACTTACCAAATTCAGCGATAGTTGACTCCGGTGTCGCCAGATTGATCTTTTTGTCAATGTCGGTTGCCAGAGGTAACCATTTATCTTGAGAAGTATCAAAATGTTTTAGTATTAACGATTTTTCGTCAACCCCCTTAGGTACAAGAGCTTCTTTGAATTTAAGTTTAAAATTCAGATCTCCTACTAATAACAAAGTATCTTCAGGGGTTATTCGGTGCACTTCGCTAGCCAGATCAGGAGATGATGATTTGGTGGCCTCCAGACATACGTTAGCTTTTTTAGCATTTTGTGGAAATTGCAGTCTTGTCCCCTCAGGTATTTGTAGAGAAGCAGAACCAGTCTCAAGATAAGTATAATCTTTCGTCGCACCATTACTATCTAATTGAACATCTTTACAACTTCTGAATACTGTATTAATTTGAGTACAAGTTCCTTTACCCTCTACGTTAAGAGCAAGTTTTTTTGTCTTAGGTATTTCATAACAGTCAAAATAAGGATAGTCTTGGTAACAAAAATCACCAACAAACATTGAATTTAAGAATTCTCCATCTTCGTAAAGAAATACATTTTTTTGTACATTTGCAAGTAAACTATTCTTAATAATAGGATAACCTTCTATCACAGGGCTATCTAAAATATCTAGTCTGTGAAATAAGTCTAGAATACATACTTCGTTAACATTCTCTTGTATAGTTAGTTCTTCGTTTCTTGCAGAAGCATAATCGTCAGTCATTGTATCAGTAATTGCCCTCATGTCGGAAGAAAACTTAACAACATCAATTGAAATCCCACTCGTTCTAATTGATTTTAACGAAGTTAATGCAAAATAAAGAAGAATTATAATTACAAACGCAGCTATTAGAAATCTAACTAGCTTTTTGGCCTCAACATTTGCATTTTTGTTTCTGAAAACATTCATTCTACTCTTAATCGTCTCTTGTTAGGCTGATGTAGTTAACTAAATCATCACCAGTATCTGCAACAAACCAATTACCTTGTACACAAGTACTTGGCATGCCTGACGTTAGAAGTGTGATTATATCAGTTTCACCATCTTGCCAAGTATCTTTGTTACCGTCATCACCACAACATTTCTTATAGTTTCCAAACGATGTGTCGTCTCTCCAACAACCAGTATCGCCCATATTATTACAAGGGTTAGCTAGCAGTACACCACCTTCACTGATTATCCTACAAACTCCTTCAGCATAATCCGCATCGTTTATGTATTCAGCATCCACACAACCTCGCGGATTATCTTGATCTGTTATGTACCATGTTTCGGATTCATCATCACCGCAACAAGGCGCGTTATCATGACTAGAACCGTCTATCCAGCAATATGAATCGTATAAATCTTCACAATTTCCAATATTAATTCCTTGATTAGTACAATATTCGAATGAGTTGTCTCTATCCATCCCAGTTTCATTAATTACACAAGCATACTTCCATTCAGACTTAGACTTACCTGGATTGTCAAGCCAGATTGTCTCACCAGCACATTCTTCTTCTGATTGACAAACCTTTCCTGCGTCATCCTCAGCAATAGTCCAGTTTCCAGCAATAGAATCACAGAAATATACTATGGTTGATTCACTTTGATCTTGACATATTTGATATTCATTATTACATTCGACTTCGTGTTGTTCACAAGGGCTTGCAGCATTACAGGTATAAATCTCCCCTTTGTTGCATAATTGTTTTTTATTTGAACTTAAAGCATTATCCCCATCAGGAGTACATTCACCCATACCACCACATGCAACTGCATTTTCGCAGATCTCATCATCGCAATCAGCAACACCATTGCAATCGTTATCAACACCATCGGTGCAGTTATTGTATTCGGTGGTGCTTAAAGTATAGACAAGCGGTATCTTGTTATTAATAGGACAATCGTCACAAGCATCGCCCAGACCATCTTCATCTTGATCTAATTGATCAGTGTTTTGTGTGAGTAAGCAATTATCTACATCATCCGCAATCTCATCTTCATCGGAGTCCGTAATACATTCTCCAAAGATAGTACCAACATAATTGCATTTGGAACCACAATATGAACATTCCGAATCTTCGCATTTGTTCCAAAACCCAGTACCGCATTCTTCACAAGAATTACACATATCATCACAAGCAGGATCTGCAGGGTGTTCTACACCGTCAATCATACAGCCCGCAACATCGCAGACACCATCCGCATCGTTATCTAATCCATCGGTGCAAGAGTCTAAATCGTTCTCCACATCACAAACGTCCACAACACCATCATTATCTTCATCGTTTAATGTAACATCAATCACAGGATTAATGCAACTATCACAATCATAAACACCATCATGACATTCTTTAACACAGTGATACTGTTCTACAAACATTCCATAGTTAGGATCTGAAGAATCAGTCACACAGTATTCCCACAGCTCTTCAGTATTGGTAATCATATCCCAGCTGTCATCAATCTCATAACAATATTTGTGCATATCATCTAAATCAATATAGTATGCATCTGTCGGGTCACCTAACTTATAAAAGTCATAATCTCCTTTAGTATTATCGGTTGGCCAGCAATCAGAAACATCTGGACTTCCATCGCCATCATAATCAGTTAGAACAGTTTCATCCACTTGACCATTGCAATCGTTATCAACACCATCACCTAATCCACAATCAGGCAATTCTTGAGAGCAAGCTAAATCTTCGTAATTAGTATAGCCCATATCAAAAGCAACAGGATCGTGTGTTTTTTGACAGTCGCAACCATCTTCATAGTTATTATTTGAATCAAAATAACCATTAAAGCAACTACAATCTATTGTGTAATCAATATCGCAATCAATATTACAACTTGCAGAAGCTCCAGATTCAGAACAAGTGTTTAAGCAAGCACACATCATGTTTTTCTCATTGAATGTGTAGGTAGTTTGTCCGCAAGGTGTTGTGTCGAAGTTATCATCACAAGTCGCTTCAGGCCAAGTACAATCTGCAGAACAAGTAACGACATCATCACTCACCATACTAGCAAGAGTAAAATCATCGATACAATAATTATTGCATGTTTCTGTTTTAGTATTACTCTCAGTACACTCAGCACCACACACATCTTTTAAGCAAGTGAATCCTGAGTTACATGAAGATATCGAAGTACATGTCTGTTCTGTTGCTCCAACCCTGGATCTTAATGAGTCATCTCCTTCGCAAAGTTCGCAAACCATACAACCCGGATCGTTCGCACAATTGCCTAGCGGATTCTGACTACAGCAATCTCCGCCGCCAACAGTGAGAGTTTGTACATATATCGGGGTTCCTGGCACCTCCGTGGCCATTGTTTCATCTATATAACAAGCAACTGCAGTACTTCCAGCATCCCCTGAGTTACATTCAAATTTCTTTCTATATTCTCCAGAGTGTTCAATCCAACCAACGAAAGTACATCCAAGATCATCTGCAATCTCTATACTATCCAGGTTTGGCGCGTTTGCAGTACAGTATACTTCAATAGTTTCACCAGGGCAAGGATTCAATTTAGATACTTCAATTCCAGATAAAGATACTTCACAATCTTCATCATTAGGCAACGTGTTTAGACCTTCATAATCTAAAGTACCATCACAATCATTATCTAAACCATCATCACATATAGTCTCGGCAGGCAGTAGTCCGGTACAGTCTTCCCAACCTTGTGCACCTAAGCAAGTCTTTTCTTCTCCTTGACATTCTCCTTGTTGATTATCACAAAGTTCCATCTCCATATTATAATCATCAGAGTCTATTCCATCCTTGCAATTATTATCAATACCATCACATACTTCTGCAGCATCAAGATTAATCTGCGCATTAGAATCATCACAATCACCTGCAATAGTAACTTGCCCTGCTGCGCATGCACCCGCACAAGAAGATTGAGCAGTATTTATGTTTCCAAACTCATCACCATCGGAATCAGTGTAGCAAGTCATGGTTGCAAGATTCTCATCAACATCACCATCACAATCATTATCTAAACCATCACATATTTCAGAATCAGAAGGACTTATCTCCGCATCAGAATCATCACAATCCCCATCTTGAGTAACATATCCAACATCGCAGAAATCATAACAAACTTGAGTTAATGTGCTTCCGTAACCGTCATTATCAGAGTCTAAATAACAGTCCAGTAAAGGAAGATTCTCGTCTTTCTCACCATCACAATCATTATCATCATCGTCACACACTTCAACAGGTTCAGGACCACACTGATCACAAGCATTCCTTAGCGCATATTCGATCGATCCAATTTCATCAAATAAACCATCACAATCTTCATCCCCGCCGCCACAGGCTTCGACAGGCGTATCGCCACAACCGCCGCAAGCATTGGTTAATGCATATTCGATCGATCCTATTTCATCAACTAAATCGTTACAATTATCGTCTAAAGAATTACAAGTTTCTTGTGCGCCTGGATAAACTAAATCGTTATCGTCATTGCAATCCAGATCACCGCACTCACCACCTTGAATGCTGTAACCATCATTATCATTATCAGTACAGATCAAACAAGTTTCGTTAAGTGTTGGGTCATTATCATCACAATCGTAAATTACAGGATCATAATTTCCATTTAAACAGTTGGCAGGATTTTGCCAAGGTTCACAAACAATACACTTTTCATAATCTTTCCCACCCATATTTTCGTTGCAGTAACCATCACCATCTAAGTCGTATGCGCAATGCGCACCAGCGTCTGTTGGTACACAACCAAGATTACAAGGTAAAACCGAAAAAGAACCTGGAGCGTATGGACCATATCCCGGGGAGCCATCAGGATAGTATATATGATTCCCGCATTTTGCTTCATTTATACTATTAGAGCTAAAACAATTATCAGTAAATTCTTTAATAACGCCCGCAGAATTCACAAATCTGCTTATCGATGGAATCATTTTAAATGTTGTCCCATGAAGTGAATATTCATTAGCATAGTATTCTTCTAAGTTATTTAATTCGCTACATGCGCAATATCTCACCTTATCAGTTCCAACAAATATTGTATCAACTAAGTCATCGCAATCCTCATCAACTCCATTACACTCAGTTAACTCAGAAACTCCCGGATTCACATTAAAATTATCATCATCACAATCAATATCACCACAGTCTCCACCTTCTATACTGTAGCCATCACCATCATTATCAGTACAAACTAGACAGTTTTCATTAACTGTTGGATCGTTATCGTCACAATCATAAACGGGCGTACCGTAGTCCTCATTAGCACAATCTGGATCGTCATCAGGAGTACAAAGTAGACAACGTTCATAATCAGTTATTGTTGTGGATGATGATAAAAATGAATTACAGTAACCATCCCCATCTACATCATAAACACAATGAGCGCCTTCGCTTGTTGTAACACACCCAAAAGGACAAGGTCTAGAATGTAATGTAGCTGCATCCTGAGGACCATAACCTGGAATTCCTTCACCAAAAAACAGATTGTTATTGCAAATCGATTCATAAAAGTTTTCGTCGCTACAAAGATCCGCATATTGCTGTGGCACACCATAATGATTGTTGAACAAAGCCTTAGACGGAATATAACTTAAAGATACGCCACCATCAGAGTATTTAATCGGTGAATTTTCTTCAATAGAATTAGACTCACTACATGCGCAATATCTTACAAAGTAAGAACCAACTATGATTTCATCTATGAGGGTATCGCAATTTTCATCTACACCATTGCAGACTTCCTGCGCACCAGGATAAATGTCAGGATTATTATCATTACAATCAATAGTACCACAGTCTCCGCCTTCGATACTGTAGCCATCATCATCAATATCCGTACAACTTAAACAATTTTCATCAACTTCCCCATTACAATTATCATCTATATCATTAGAGCAAATCTCAGTCATTCCTTGGTTGACATTAGCATCTTCATCATTGCAATCATAAACAGGAGTTCCATATTCGCCATTCTCACAATCAGGATCTTCATCAGGCGTACAAAGCAAACATCTTTCGTAGTCTGTAGTTACTGATGAACTAGCAAGGTGTAAATTACAATAACCATCATCATCTATATCATATTCACAATAGGCACTCTCATCTGTTGGTACACAACCAAGATAGCATGAGTTGTAAAGCCCGAGTGGCTCGCTACTAGTTGGAACCCCAGTCCCATATCCTGGAGTGCCGTCATTGAAGTAAGGCTCATTTTTACATGCTGCTTCAAGAATGGCAGTAGGGCTAGTACACACATCTTCTTTTTGTTTCGACACACCGAGGGCGTCTTTATACTGAGTGACAGATGGAATATGAATTAAAGAAACAGTATCGTGAGGATTAATGGTAGGGGAATTTTGTTCAATAAGATTATCTTCAGTACAATCACAATAGTATAGTTTGAATGGACCAAAACCTACTGAGGACATTTGTTTTGCATCTATAAAACCATCACAATCATCATCGACATCATTACAAGATTCTTGTGCACCTGGATAAACGTTAGGATTGTCATCATCGCAATCTACTTCCCCGCATTCGCCACCTTGAATACTGTATTCATCTAAATCAACATCAGTACAAACTAAACATCCTTCATCTACTTCACCATTACAGTTATCATCTATTTCATTAGCGCAAACTTCTACCGCATCAGGATTAATATTGGAATTAGAATCATCACAATCATAAACAGGAGTTCCGTAATCTTCATTCTCGCAATCAGGATTTTCGTTCGGTGTACAAAGTAAACAACGCTCATAATCGTTCATGTTCTGTGAGGTGGAGAGTAAATTGTTGCAGAACCCATCTCCATCCTGATCATAAATACAATGTGCACCTTCACTCGTTGTATCACAACCAAGAGGACAAATCATAGAAATTAATTTAGATGCACTTCCTGGGCCGTATCCAGGGATGCCAGCACCATAGAACAAAGCATTGTTACATGTTGCCTCGTAAAGAATATTAGCATAGCATGAATCTGGACTTTCATACCAGTTTCCTGCGTGGCCTTTGTATTTGACTTTTGAAGGTATATAGTTGAGCAGGACACCGCCATCCGTAGGATCTTTTTCTGGCGAATCTTCTTCTAGAATGTTAGATTCAATGCAGGCACAGTATCTGACAATGTAGGAGCCAATAAACATTTCATCTATGAGAGTATCGCAATTTTCATCTACACCATTGCAGACTTCCTGTGCGCCTGGATAAATGTTAGGATTATTATCATCGCAATCTTTGGCACCACAGTCACCACCATATGTGCTGTAGCCATCGACATCATTATCTACACAAGGAGAACAAGCGCCATCTACGCATTGATAATCTTGCACGCAGTGATTGTCAGTAACACAAGAATTCCTGCATTCAGCGGTGTTCAATCTCACATAAGGATCACAAGATTGACATGCAATATCGTCATCGCAAATAGTATTAGAAGTCATTGTGCAACTAGCTCCGCTTTGAGCATTATTTGGTTCACAGGTCATGTCACCATAGTAGCAGATACCTCCATCAACATATCCGTTGCCGCGAATTGATACGCCAGTAGCTGAACTTGCTTCGCCGTCAGTGCAAGTCCCTTGTCCAGAGTAACATATATCAGAGATAAATGTGTTAAGAGGAGATGCAGCGTGATAGCCATCCTGATATATATAGTGAATATCTTCATAGTAACAACGCCTAGTGCTTGTATCTTTGCACCCAGTATAAGAGTAATAGCAGTTGTTTGCTGCAAAATAATGTCCAGGACATAGTCCAGTTTTACTAATTGTTAGGACACTGTAACCAGGAGGTGTTGATGTCGAGCAGCCAGCACAGTCAGAATCAACAATGTCTATATCACCATCACAATCATTGTCAAGTCCATCATCACAAAAAGTTTCAGAAGCAGTACAAGGACTACATTCGTTATCTATACAGTTATTGTCTGTAATACAATGACTGTCTTGAGTGCAAGAAGTTCTGCAAATATTACCGTTGCAATTATATGCACCGCATGATGTTGTTGTCTGAGAAGTGCACGCACCACCTGAACAAGTAGATTGAGTCTTAGCTTCATAAACATTTCCTGAAATAATTCCGCATGTAGCTGGAGGACAACTAGTTCCCCCTATTTGTGTTGAACAGTATCCTGAACCGTCACATGCTTTCCCTGTGTAAACTAATCCGTTTCTACAGAATGGTTCATCAATACAAATTGTTCCTGCAGCGACGTTATAAGAAGGAGGACTGCACTTGCCAACCGATCCCGAAGTACATGATCCAAACTTAGTTCTGCACCCTTCATTTTCAATTATTTTTTCACAAGAAACTTGCGATTGCCAAACTCCTGAAGTGCATGACTTGTAATACTCATCGTTATAACATTTCTCATAACCGTTTGAAAACTCATTACCGGATGAATCATATATACATTTATTTTGAGAGTGGCATCGTTTTGTTCCAAAAAAATCAAGATCACATTGATTACTTTTACAATCCGAATCTGTTGTACAAACTTCTCCGTTTGTTAATTTACAGTCTATATCATTAGCATCCATATACCCATCACAATCGTTGTCCACCCCATCGGAACATAAACCAGATTCGAATTCTTTACATGAAACACATTCTCCGCTTAAACAAAAATAGCTACTATCTGCACAATCAGCATTTGATGAACAAGTTGTTTTACAAGTATAACTTGCACAAGCATATGCGCCACAATCATCATTGGAACAACAATTTGATGATGCAGAACCTACACAACCAGAACCGCAGCAAATGCCATCTGCATTTAGTGATGATGCGGAGAGATAGTCGTTAGGATTTACATCTTTGTCACAAGAATCTCCATCAACACAAAGGGAACAATCGTTACGATAAACCCCCAAATCGTCTTCGCAAACTTCGTTAGGATCACAATTTATTTGAGTATAACTTGAAGGTAAAACTGCTCTAGATACCGTAACCGAACATATTCCTGTTGGAGAAAATCCAGGGTGTGCATCATTATCGCATAGCCTTAGTTCATCACCTGCATGATTTCGAGTATAACAATCAGCCATGTATTTACCAATGCTTCCAACCGCAACTTCTTCTTTGTCACAGTGATCAATATTAGAGTCGAGTTCCCCTATTGAACACATTCCACTGTATGGATGTGTATAAGAGTAATAATTATCACTACATCTCGCTCCATTTGTATCAGAAGATGCCAAAACATCACAATGTTCTTTGCATAATCCTTCTACACAAAAATTTGCGTCATTACAATCATTTTTATCAGTACAAGTTTCAGGAACACAATCATTGTTTGAGCACATTTCATTATCTTGACATTGCCAGTCAGCAGTACAATCAACCCATTTTCCATCAGTCATACATTCTTCTTTATCTCCATCACCATCAATATCATGGTGACAGTTTTCATTGTAGTTGCAACTAAATTTAAGACAGGCATTATTATTGTCATTACAATCAGTCATAATGCCATCAAGTCCTGGATCATATATACACATTCCAAGGGTTATTGATTGCTGCTCGTTGTTATAAGTCGTTATTGGACTTTCAGCAAGACATATGTCCCGTCCTGTGGCTTCAGTACTACTACATATTGCCCCGTCATTGGTATCACATGCACCTGAGGAAACAAGATTATTCTCAAACTGAGAATCAAAAAAACAATTACCTGGAGCAATACCATAAAACGGCTCACAATTACTATCTCCATTGCAGTCAGTATAGCCAGATTTTCGTATATACTTACATTGAAAATTATCACAATAAGTGTAGCAATTATTGCTGTTACAAGGATCCTGTCCAACCACCGCACCGGCAAGATCACACTCATCGTTTGAACAACATTCAGCTTCGTTGGAAGGTGTTGAAGATGCAAACTTATATCCATCAGTTGTGCAGTAGCAAGTCACGCCACCGCATTGAGAAATTGAATCTCCTAACGGAATTGTTGTGGCAGGTGAATTACTGTAAACACACAGTTTTGATTGTTCAGTCCCCGTACATCCCCATCCGTTGGCAGTACACATATCTTCAGTCCCATAATGACAATAATAACCAGATTCCAAATACTCACCGCAGTCAGCCTCAGGAGTTGTATCTCGACCATAATATCTACATTTACAGCAATCAAAGGCACCATTTCCTGCACCAACCCAACTCAAAGTCCACGCAGGCATACATATGTTGGTACCGGGAATACATTTAGGAGTATAGACATTGAAACAGGCATTATTACACTGTCCAGCAGGATCAGCAATGTACAAACAATAGTTCGAATTATCCGGATCAACCATCGAAGAATCACAAGTAGTTCCTGATTGTATGCTGGTATGATACAAAGTTGCATTAACGCCAACACAAAGAATCAAAAGTACTATTGAGAACAAGAAAATACTAAGTACTTTTCGTGTTATATTCATTAGTTATTACCTATTTCTAAGAGTGATTACGCACTCTTCTTTCACTTTCTCGTTTATAATTTGTTTACAAAGATCTACGTCTTCATCAAGAGATTTTGTGAGAAAGTAATGGTCTCTACAACCCGATACTAGTTTCTTAGGAATTTGATCACAAAGATTTGGATCTTTGTTTATTGTAGCAAGTTGTGCTTGATATTTTTGTAAACATTCATCTTTAACTTGAGACTTGGGAATCTTCTCGCAAAGCATTCTGTCGTTACTTTCGAGAGCTTTATTCATTAATATTTCTCCTTCACAGGTCATTCTGTTAACATTAGTGCAATGACGTATCTCTCGTGCTTCCGCATCTCCAAGACCAAGAGCTTCATATTTATCTACCGTGGTTAAGGTATTAACAGTTGTCGCAGCAGTTTGTACTTGCACATCACTACCCCCAGTAAGTTGGAGTGTAGCTATAAGAATGACATTGAATACGAGAGAGATAACTAATAGAATCATAAATGCTTTTCGCGCAATGTTGTGATCTCCAGAAGATTGTTTTGCAGTCTGAGCTTCAGAATGTGCAGTTTTAAGGTATTCTTCAATCTCAGCAGGATCATAACCAGAATTGTAAAGTTGTTTTCGTATTTGATCATCAAAGAATCCGCTTTTTTCTTCTTGTTCTATGAAATCAATAATCCTTCGTTTAGTATTATCTTTAGCAGCCATGTTAAAACCCCAGATAAAGGAAAGCAAGAGCTAGCCTAGATTGGCCTAACTTATAGAAGCATGTACCCTCTTTTATTATGCTCTACACCCCTTTTTTAAGCTTAATTTATAAATTCAAAGAAGATTGGTTTATAAATGTTTTGATTGAATAGAATAAGAATTACCTGACAAAAATATTGTGTTTCTCGAGGCCTTTTAGTTCCTGCATTACCCTCTTAATTATTGCTTTTGTTGGGTCCGGCATGAGCTTGACTCTCTTTCTCAAATCTTCAAATGATTCAAAAACAGTTTCGTCTCTTTGTTCTAGAATTTCCCACATGTGTTTCTTTCCTAATCCAGGTAAGAGCTCTAGTTGATGCATCCTCATAGTAAGAGGTTGCGCTTTATTGAAGAATTCTACAAAGAAAGGTTCATTCTTGACAACCAAATCCTTGACAACGTATTCCAGCTCAGCTTTTGCTGTTGAAGTTAGTTTTTCGTAAGTCAACTTACCAGAAATGTGGTGAATTTGATCTCGCTTACCTTCGCCAACGTAAACTTCGGCTAAAGGTTGTAGAAAAACTTCTTTTTTAGGAACTAATTCTAGAAGTGTGAATTTTGAAGAACCGATACCTTGAACAATTGCAGTCTTTTTATGACTAGGACGCTTGTCGTAAGAATAACCATTTGGCAGAAAGTCTAGTACAACTACTATCTCCTCTCTCTTCTCGAGACTTTCCTGCGGTTGATCCATCATTCTTCTTTTTTCTCTTCAGGTTGTTCTTCTTTAACATCTTCTTGAGGCGTCTCCTCTGTTGTTTCTTCAGCTGTTACTTCCTCAGCAACAGTTTCTTCCTCTTTTTTCTCTTCTTCCTCTTTTATGACTTTGTGCTTTTTTCTTGCTTCTTCAGCCTTTTCAGCGTAAGGTTTGATAACGTCAGCAAGCTTCTGAGCACTTTCGTTTGTAACCGAAACAGTGTATCCTTGCAATATCAATTTTACTTCCTCTGGCGTTGGAGGCAAAATGTCTACAAGTTTTGTTATGTGAATATCTTTTAATCTTGACACACCTAATCCTTCTAAACCTTTGCAAAGCTCGTCATTATCTTTCTTAGTTAACAAAGGAAATTGATTTAGGTATTCTTCCGTTTTATTTGCTCTGTAATTTAGTTCTTCATCCCTTTTCTTAATTTTGTTTAGCTCTTTCTTTAAGTGAACCATTGAAATGGGTTGTTCTGAAACTACTTCTGGTTTTGACATCTTTTAAATCCTCCTCGTTATCCCCCAATAAAAAATAAAATTATAATTTTCGAAGATGTACCGGGTGTACAATAAAGGTCTTCTCCTTGTTTCCGTCTCTGGCTTCAACAAGATAACAACTACCTCTTCTGCCTTTGACTAGACCACTACCACCGTGAAATCTTCTAGGATACATACCACCTTGAATCGCAGGTTCTGCTTTAAAACAAACTCTAACTCCTGGTTCGAGTTCTTGGAAAAATCTGCTTATGCTGATCTTACCTTTTTGACGCCTACTCTTCTGTAGCTTATGTCTTGTTTTCCTTCTGCTTCCGCCTACTCTATCTACCATGTTTCATCACTTTTTTTCTCCTATTTGAACTATATAAATATGACTACTGCAATCGAAGTTAAATCACTATTATAAAAACCTTGCGGTTAGCGCTCAGAAGGCAATATAAAGCGTTTTGGACTACTCTCAAATAATTAATTAATAGAAACATTTAAATAGCTGACTTATTTCTATTTTAGTTAGAACTAAGTTAGATTTAGTCTAATTAGGGGTTAAAACTCATCAAAAGGAGGGGCATAATATGAAGAACTTTTTTAATAAGGTCAAAAGTAAAATAGGGGGTGCTCCTGAGGACGATTATATGATTCCACAGGAAGAAGATGAGGGCTACGTTGAAATTTCTCCAACATCATCCGCATCAAGCGCAGGATCTAAGGTTATTGTGAGACCATTCATGCTTACTGACTTTGCAGACACTAAACCAATTCTAGATTCATTAAGAGAAGGTTATACTATTGCTTTAGTAAACATTAAACCTCTTAAAGATAAGGATTTAGTTGAGCTTAAAAGATCAATTAACAAGTTAAAGAAGACTTGTGACGCAATTGATGGTGATATTGCAGGTTTTGGAGAAGATTGGATAACTATTTGTCCATCATTCGCACAAATTCACAGGGAAGCTCCTGAAGAAGTTTATCAAGGTTCACCACAGCCAACTTCAAGAGATACTAATAACTTTGAAACTTATTAATTTTTTATTTTTTTACTTCATCTTTATTCTTTAGAAAGTTATTTAAACTTTTTTTATTTCTATAATATTATGGCTGATTCAGAACCCGATATACTAACAGAACAAGATTGTCCATTTTGTCATAAAAAGACTTTGACAATGATGGAACAAGAAAGAGAAGTTCCTTATTTTGGAAAGGTGTTTGTATTTTCTATGGATTGTTCTAGTGATGGGTGTAATTATCATAAAGCAGATATTGAATGTGCAGAGACACATGAACCTTCTAAGTATGTTTTAGAAGTCACTTCTGAAGAAGACATGAAAGTAAGAGTAGTTAGATCGTCTCAAGCAACTATTAAAATCCCTAGAATCGCAACAATAACTCCAGGGCCTGCATCTAATGGATACATTACAAATGTTGAAGGAATCTTGAATAGAATTAAAGTTCAAACAGAAAAATTAAGAGACGAAGCAGATAGTCCAGAGGAACGGAAAAAGGCCAAGAATATGGTTAAGAAATTACAGAAAATAATGTGGGGAGAAGATTCAATAAAAATAACTATTGAAGATCCTACAGGTAATAGCGCTATAATCTCTGAGAAGGCTGTAAAGTCGAAGATGAAATAAGGATTCCTTGTGCAGATACTTCTCCTAATTCTTTGAATTGTTTTCCGTCGGCTTGTGGTTTTCTAAACCATTTATATTTCGTAACAGATGATGCGTCAGGTTGTGCAATTGAGATTCTATAACCGTTTCTTTGCGGTTTAATTCTATACGTAACATAATCCCCTTGTACAATTGCATCCTTTAATGTTCCTTGACCATTACACTCAAAGACATATATTCCACTCAGACCAAATGTTTTTGAAGAATGGCAATCAGATCCAGCAAAAAGTGCGAATGGATCTAGATTTCTCGCCACATTAAGCACGGCTCGCGCATTATCAGATGTGAACGCTCTATTACCGCTAGTTAGTTCAAGATGTATCTTACCTTCTAGACCCCAGTCTTCAAAAAGATAAGGTCTTTTTTTAGGAAGTTGATCAATGTATGCTCTGAGTTTATCTTCACGTTTAACATTAGGAACTAATCCTTCGGTTCTTGAGAATAATAAACCACCGTAAGCACAAGGGTGAGGAAGATTAACTATTGCGTTATGTTCTGAATAGAATTCTAAGACATCAATTGGGTGAGGTCTTGACAATGGTTTCTCGAAGAAAGAGTAATCATCAAGAAAGTTTGATATATCATTAGGATCTAAGAAAAGACCAATCATGTGACCAAATAAAGATGAGATTTCAACGCCTTGAACTGTGGGCTGGCCATTGTATCTTGGAGCCATGTTGTGCTCTGTCAAAGCCATGTAAGATAATCCTAATCGTTTTCGACATGCTCTAGCAGCGCTCATCCTGTCAGCCCATCTAACATCTTCAACATCCATAGAAGATAAATGCACATGCGGATCAAACGGAGATCCTTTTTTTCCAGTTGCAAGTCTAAGCAACATTTTAACTAATCCGTTGTTACCGTTTTTTCTATGCTTCAACCACGTCACCCAAGTATCTCTAATAAGAAGAATCGAGCTAATAATATCCCAACCAATGCCCTCCTATCAAAAATTAAGTAAATAGTTAATATATAAACGTTTATAGTCTGTGTAAGTAGTGACTTATCTTCGATAATTTTATTAAGATTGTAACTTAGTTCTGCAAGTATGGTTAAAATTGGAATAATTGGTGGTTCTGGATTAGATGATCCTAAGTTGATAGAGGATCCTAAAGATGTTGAAGTTGATACGCCTTATGGAAAACCTTCTTCTCCGTTAAAGTGTGGAAAAATAAAGGGAGTAGATGTTGTTATTCTTGCAAGACATGGAAGAAAACATACAATACCTCCAACTCAAGTTAACAATCGTGCAAACATTCATGCGTTAAAGGAAACAGGATGTACACATATTATTGTTACGACAGCATGCGGAAGTTTGAGAGAAAAAATTGGTCGAGGAGACTTTGTTGTGCTAGATCAGTTTATTGATTTTACAAAGAAAAGAGAATATACGTTCCATGATGAATTTAAGGATGGAGAAATGGCGCACTGTCCAATGGCAGAACCGTTTTCTAAAGAACTTAGAACAACATTAATTGATTGTTGTAAAGAGTTAGAATTAAAATTTCACGAGAAAGGAACTGTGATTACAATTGAAGGTCCAAGGTTTTCTACAAAAGCAGAGAGCCACATGTTTAGAGCGTGGGGTGCAGACGTTATTAACATGAGTATTGCGCCGGAGTGCGTGTTGGCAAACGAGATTGGCTTACCTTATGCCGCTGTAGCGATGTCAACAGATTATGATTGTTGGAAAGAAAACGAAGCACCAGTTACGTGGGAAGCAGTATTAGAAATCTTCAAAGAGAATGTTAGTAAAGTTACTAAGCTGTTAGTGGCAACTATTGAAAAAGTAGGTGATAAGTAAATGTCAGATATAAAATCAAAAATTAGGACAGTACCTAACTGGCCAAAAGAAGGAATAATGTTTAGAGATATTACAACTTTGATAAAAGATCCTGAAGGATTAAAGTTGAGCGTTGATGATTTTGTTGCAAGATATAAAGAAATGAATATCGATGTTGTTGTCGGCATAGATTCTCGAGGTTTTATTATGGGTGGCGCGATTGCTTATTTGCTTAACAAAGGTTTTGTACCTGTGAGAAAGAAAGGTAAATTGCCTGCAGAAACTGAGAGCGTAGAGTATGAACTGGAGTATGGTACAGATTGTGTGGAAATTCATAAAGATGCAATCTCACAAGGGCAGAGAGTGGTTATTGTTGATGATTTAATTGCAACAGGTGGAACGGCATTAGCGGCTGCAGAGTTAGTTAAGAAACTTGGTGGCGAGATTGTTGAGTTTGCATTTGTAGTTGACTTGCCAGATGTTGGCGGAAGTAAGAAGTTAAAGAATGCAGGATTACCTTATTATGCACAAACTGTTTTTGAGGGCGATTAGATGGAAGATCATCCTTGGATTGGTATAGATGCAATCATTCTTAGTGAAGACAAAAGTAAAGTTTTGTTGATTAAACGAGGCTCTAAAGCGTACAATGGTTATTGGGGTTTTATTTCTGGGAAAGTTGAATGGGGAGAAGAGATTAAAGAGACAGTGATTAGAGAAGTTAAAGAAGAGACAAATCTGGATGTTATTGATGTTAAGTTTATTGGTAGATATTATGATAAAAAAGGAAGACATCCTACTAAGACCATGATTTGCCTACCACATTTTTGTACAGTTAAGGGCGAGTTGAAGGCTGGCGACGATGCAGTAGATGCTAAATGGGTTAGTTTAGAAGAAATTAAAAATATGGATTTAGCTTTTGATCATAAACAAATGTTAATAGATGAGAAATTACTTTGACTTTTTCTTCTTTTTTGGTTGTTTCTTAGCGTTTAGTTTTCTTCTTGTAACCAACCAAATGCCTAATGCACCAATAATGATTATAGGAAGACTCAGATATTGTCCAATAGTTAATCCATTGTATAATGGAAAGTCTTTCCAGAATTCTACTATAAATCTAAATATACCGTATATGAAAAAGAAACTCCAGAATACAAAACCATGCGGAAGTTTTTTCATCAGATTAAATTTATACATTATTAGAAATATTACAAAATTTTTGAACGCTTCATAGAGCTGGCTAGGGTGTCTTAATCCCTCGTAACCATCAAACTCCACACCAATCCAGGAGGGAGTGACTCTACCTACAAGTTCTCCGTTAGTAAAGTTACCAAGTCTAACAAACATCGCACCTAGTGCAACAGGGACCATAGTTATGTCAGCTAATCTGTAAAATTTAATCTTCTTTATTCTTGCAAAAATTAGTGCAGCAATAGTCCCGCCAATCATACCGCCATGACTTGCTAATCCACCTTTCCAGATGTACAGTATCTCTAGAGGGTATGTTAAGTAAAAGTCTGGTTCGTAAACTAAACAATGTAATAGTCTTGCGCCAACTAAAATTCCAATCGCCATCCAAAAAACGTAGTCGGCAACTTGATCAAGGTCTTTGAAGACCTTCTTTTCTTTGGCTAATTTCCTTAGTATGAAGAAACCGATTAAGAAAGCTAATGCCATTAGTACACCATAGTATCGTACCTGAAAAGGACCTAATTCTAGCAGTATTGGATTCATAGAGTGAGAGTTATTGGAAGGGTTTATAAATTTTGTTTAATGGATTTATATTATGAAGTGGTTGATGAAACATAAAAGAGAGATCATACGAGTTGTTGTTGTTGCTTTGCTCTTGTTTGCGATGTTTCCAGTACTAGCTAAAATTCTATTTTCTAATACCCCATATTTGTATAAAGCTCTTGAGCAAAATTTTTGGTTATTGGGCGTTACCGTGCTAGCATTTTTAGTTATATCTCATTCAAAAATTAAATCTAACAAGTATGGTCTTGATTGTGTGTTAGTTATTGTTGGTCTAATTTTTATTATAGGGAGTGCATATTCGTTGGTTAGCATCGATTCTTTACCACACTCGTCTCTTAAGGTTAAAGGAGATTATGGTTTTGGTGAAGATAGACAATTGAACAAAGGCTGGATTGACTTAGAATCTGCGAGAGTACTTAGCTTTGCACCTCTTAATGTTCGTGTTCCAGTTTATGGAATCTATCTTATGGATTCAGATTCAGTTGTTCGTAAAGAGATTATTCTTAACGAAGTCTCCGAGGATCTTACAGTCGCAATCCATTTATCTTGGCAAAATAGCTCTGTAGTCGTTTCATCTTTTGGTGAGAAGGATAATAATTATGTTGGTTTGGTTATTAATGGTAATGAGTTTGACGTTTCTGATAGTGTTTTTAAGAGTGAAGAGTACGAAGGATTATGGATTTATGTTAGTGTTCCTGCAAGTTATTTTGTCGAAGGTGATAATATAATCTCTGTTAAATCTCGGCCGGGCGATAAAGTAGTAAAGGTTTCTGAGATTGTTTCAGGGAATGTTTCTTCGATTATTGGCTCTTCAGGATTAGTGCATGAAAATGATAATTTGCTTATTTTTATCTCTGGAGATCGTTCTTTTTTCTATGAAGTTGGAAGTTTGCTTAAAATACTCGGGTTGCTGTTAATTTTCGTAGGTTGTGCAGGAATTCGATGGAAAGATGTTGTTAAAACTAAAAAAGAATTGTTATTCTCTATTGTTTTGTTGAATGCTTTCTTTTATTTATCCTCTATTGCTAAAGAATATTGGTTTGTTTTGTCTAAAGCAGTTAGCTGGATTAATCAAACGTTGTTTGTTCTATTAGGAGTTCCGTCCACTCTTGAATTGGATAATCTCAGTGCCCCAGTGTTTCACATCAAAAATTTCTTTGTTAGCATCTCCACACCATGTTCAGGGATTGCTTCTTTGAATTATTTTATGATTGCAATTGTTGTCATGTTAATTGTTAACTGGAAAGAAATAGATTTTAGGAAAGCCCTGTTTGTTGTTCCTCTAGGGATAGTTGGAATGTTCTTGATTAATACGTTAAGAGTATTTCTTTTGTTAATTATTGGTGCTTATTGGTCTCAAGAAATTGCTATAGGGATATTTCACACGTCTGCTGGGATGATTTTGTTTATAATTTATTTTGGATTGTTTTGGTTCTTTGGTTGGAAGTACATGAGAAAAAGTTAATGTTTTCTTTTTGAAATAAATATTGCTAATGTTATTGCAACTACTAACGCTATTAGTCCAAAGTATAATGGGAATTCTGGTGCATCTTGTGCCATGTTGTGTATTACACACTGGTCATCAACTACGCAGATTTGATTTACACAATCAGTACATTGATCAGGAGCTACCAAAAAATCACAATTTGAGTTGATAGCACATTCTGGAAGAAAATGTCTTTGGCATTCATATGTTTCACAATGTACTACGACATCACACTCATGATTACCTGGAATTTTCCAGAAATAATTAATCGAACCATCATCAAAATAGCAACAAGTTGAACCTATTGAAACCCCACAACAGTTTTGAGAAGAAGGCTCGTCTTGAATATAGCAGGTACCAAACACAGCCCCAGGAGGCGCAGCAAAGACAAAACTGCTAATCAAAAGCAGCCACACAACCATGAGGATTAACGTTTTCATGTGTTAATTTTCCTGTCTTAATGTATTTAAATCTAATTAATAAAAATCCTAAATAACTGAGTTGTCTACGCAACTACAACACATATTTATATATTGTTGCCACTTCTTAGTACTAATTCGCAAGAATAGGGGTTTTCTAGGCAATTTAGAGCTAAACAGGCGTCTACCATGAAACACATCAAAATTGACACAGACTGTGAGGACTATCTTATGGCTAGATACAAGATCCTCGATGAATGGCATAGGGCGTTCATCAAGACAATGCTTGAAAAATATGAATGGAATATAAGAGAAGCAGCACTGCGTACAGGCCTTACACAGATCGAATTTATAGATAAGATCAACCATTATGGAATAAAGCTTACGGCAAGAGATAGACTAAGATAGATATTCCAAAAGGCATAAATAAGAGTGTAAAATATTCTCAGCCATGAGTTTTGATCTATCTAGACTAAAAGAAGTTAGGCAACGATTAGGTATAACGCAGAATGAGTTGTCTAATTTAGCAGGAGTTTCTCAATCATTAATAGCCAAAGTAGAAAGTGGAAGATTAGATCCAACGTATTCTAACGCAGGTAAGATAATTAATGCAATTGAGCAAGCCAGTAAAAAAAGTTGCATTAAAGCAAAAGAAATGATGAATAGCAAGATTGTGAGTTGTTCTCCTGAAGAGAATATTAATTCTGTAGTTGTCAAGATGAACAAGAATGATATTTCACAGATTCCAGTAATTGATAATACAGTTGTAGGACTAGTATCAGAAAGATCTATATTGGATTCAATATCTAATCCACGTAAAACTGTTAGTAAAGCAAAAGAAATTATGGAAGGTGCACCACCAATAGTTTCGTCCGAGACACCTTCTGAAGCAGTAGTAGATCTGTTGAAGCATTTCCCTATTGCACTGGTTAGCGAAAATGGAAAATTGAAAGGCATAATCACCAAATCAGATATAATTACTAAGTTGTATGGTAAAAGATGAATAAACTATTTGTTGGTAAGGTGTTTCTAGCACCAATGGCAGAGGTCACAGATTTAGCATTTAGAATTCTATGTAGAAAATATGGCGCAGATGTTGCGGTGAGTGAAATGGTTAGCGCGAATGCCTTGTCTAGAGATAGTCAAAATTCTTTGAAAATAATTCAAACGTGTGAAGAAGATAAACCACTAGGAATTCAGATATTCGGTCAGAATACTGAGTGTATTGAGAAAGCAGTTAAGATCGTAGAAGACAAATGTGATTTTATTGACTTCAATCTAGGATGTCCTGCACCAAAGATAATTGACCAAGGAGCAGGTTCTGCACTCTTGAAAAGACCAAATAGAATTAAAGAAATTCTTGAAACAATGGTCAGTAATTCTAAAGTTCCAGTTACTGTGAAGATTAGAAGCGGCATCAATAAAGGAGATAATGTTGCAGTTAAAATCGCGAAAATTGCTGAAGAGGCTGGTGTGGAAGCTATTGCAGTGCATGCAAGAAGTCAACAACAAAAATATTCAGGAGAAGCAGATTGGAATATAATTAAAGAAGTTAAAGAAAATGTAGGTATTGCAGTTATTGGAAATGGCGATATTGAAGATGCCATAGATGCTAAACTTATGAGAGAGAAAACAGGATGCGATTCGGTGATGATTGGAAGAGCATCAATGGGTAATCCTCATATATTCAAGCAAGTAAAAGAGTTGCTCGATAATGAAAATCTGATTGATCCTGTTTCCTCACATGAAAAACTAGAAATGTTTAAAGAATATTATAAACTGTGTACGCAGTATGATCTTGACTCTGTTCCAAGAGCTAAAATGCATTTGATGTGGTTCACAAAAGGATTAAAGGGAAGCACAAAGATGAGAAATGCAATATCTAGAATTAAAACTTTTGAAGAAGTTGAAGAATGGGTACAAAAAATAGTTTAAAGGATGTTAATCTTTGCATGGTGGATGACAAACACTTTTGCTTTGGATGTTGCGGTCATGATTATACTACAAAAGAATCTATTATGTGGGGTATAAAGAAAAATACCCTAGAGATGCAAGATTTTAAAGATAAAATTGAGTTCGCAAATAGAGCTAAATTGTTACGTTGTTCAGGAATATGTAAAAACCTCACAGTTTTACCAGATGGAAGGGTTGGTTGTCCTTTGCATCCTGTATGGAATGAAGGTAAGGACTTAAGGTTGAAGCATAAAGATTGTAATACTAAATATTTGTGTAAGGTGTTTTTTAAATATGTCAATGACTGGGATGATGCAAAACGTCAAAGATTCCTTGATTTTGTTGATAGTTTGAAACTGGATTGGTTTGATTATTCCATAAAAATGGATGATGATAGTTTGTTAAAAGAGTTTGAGAAAAAAGAAGGAGAATAATAAATGTATTTGTCAAAGAAATTTATCATAAGAACATTGGCAATTGTGCTTAGCGTATCAGTAATTATGCAGTTAATTCTTTATGCCATGGGCAAAATTAGTGGAATAATGTTCTGGACACAAGTGATTATCGTTGCAGTAGTTGCTTACTGGGGCATACCTTACTTGAATAAATTCAAGTTTTAGATATCGAGTTCGTCAACTTCGTGAGCATGATCTTGTATAAACTCTCTTCTAGGTTCTACTTGATCCCCCATTAAGATTGTAAATACTCTATCAGCTTCAACTGCGTCCTCAATTGTGACTCGTTTTAGAAGTCTGTGATCAGGATCCATTGTGGTTTCCCATAGTTGAGTTGGATTCATCTCACCTAAACCTTTGTACCTCTGTACATTGTCTGGTTCGCCCCTTTCTTTGAATAGTTTTTCTCGTTCTTCCTCAGTATATACATACCATGATTGTTTTCCTTTTCTTATTTTATACAAAGGAGGTTGAGCTAAGTAAATATATCCTTCTTCTATCAAAGGTCTCATGTGTCTAAAGAAGAATGTTAATAGTAGACATGAGATATGGTGACCATCAACATCTGCGTCAGTCATGATAACAATCTTATGATATCTTGCTTTCTCTAATTTGAACTCTTCACCAATGCTAGTTCCAATTGCAGTTATGATTGTTAGAATTTCGTCGTTCTGCATGATTTTTGCAAGTCTAGCTTTCTCTACATTGAGGATTTTACCTTTTAGTGGAAGAATTGCTTGATATTTTCGATCTCTACCTTGCTTCGCACTACCTCCCGCGGAGTCTCCCTCAACTAAGTAAATTTCACATTTTTCAGGATCTTTTTGTGAACAATCTGCAAGCTTACCTGGCAAACTGAAACTATCTAATACGGATTTTCGCCTAGTAATATCTCGGGCTCTCCGTGCAGCTTCTCTAGCTTCCGCAGCACCCACTATTTTTGAAAGAATTTGTTTGGAGATTGCAGGATTCTCTTCCATGAATGTTGTAAGACTACTAAACACAACACCATCAACAATACCTTTAACATTACTGTTCCCCAACTTGGCTTTAGTTTGTCCTTCAAATTGAGGTTCAGGAACTTTTATAGAAACGACAGCAGTTAAACCTTCAAAAGTATCATCTCCAGTTAACTTTAAACTTTTTAGCAGTTTTTTGTCTTCTGCACGCTTATTCATTACTCTTGTTAGTGCAGTTTTAAAACCAGAGAGGTGAGTACCACCTTCTATAGTATTTATATTATTTACAAATGAGAAAATGTTATTATTATAACCATCATTGTACTGCAGTGCGATTTCGCAAATCACATTGTCTTTTTCTTTCTCAAAATAGATCACGTCGTGAATCATGTTTTTATTTCTGTTAAGATGTTCAACAAAGGTTTTTATTCCTCCTTCGTAAATGAACTCGTTTTTCTTATCAATTCTTTCATCTTCAATTGAGATAACTAATCCCTTGTTTAGAAAAGCAAGTTCTCTCATTCTTGATGACAGAGTTTCAAAATGAAAATTGTCAGACTCAAATATTTCTAAATCAGGTTGGAAAGTAACTTTGGTTCCAGTTTCTTCACTATCTCCAACTACTTTCACTTCAGCAGTTGGTGTTCCTTTTTTGTATGCCTGAACGTGAATTTTTCCGTTTCTTTTTACTTCGATGCTAAGATGTTCTGATAATGCATTTACTACAGAAACACCTACGCCGTGCAAACCACCAGAAACTTTGTATGAATTTTTATCGAACTTACCACCTGCATGAAGTTTGCTCATTACAACTTGTAATGCAGATACACCGAGTTTTGGATGAATTTCTGTAGGAATACCTCTTCCGTTATCTTGAACAGTAATAGAATTGTCTTTATGGATTGTAACTTGAACTTTTGTGCAATGTCCTGCTAGAGCTTCATCAACTGAATTGTCAACTATTTCATAAACACAATGATGTAATCCCGATAAACCGGTGGAACCAATGTACATGCCAGGTCTTTTTCTTACTGCGTCAAGTCCTTCAAGTACTGTTATGCTGTCTGCATTGTATTCTTTTTTTACTTCTTCAAAATTATCTTCAGTCATTCTTAGAGCCTCTAGTGTTTGATATAATGGTTATTGTGTGTTGATTTAAATATGTTTTCTTTTCAGATGGCGGTAGAAGGCCCTTACAGTAATAATTGGGCGGTTTAAGCTATTTTAGTAACATTTATATAATACAATGCAATACAATGTATTATTATGAAAACTGTTAGTTTACGCATAGATACAGATCTGTTGGCAGATGTTGATAGATTAGTCAAACCGTTTAGATATAGTAACAGAACCGAGTTAATTAGACAAGCAGTTAGAGAATTTGTTGAAAAGTTAGAGAACGATAGAGAGAGAAAAAGTTCTAAAAAAAATATATTAGTTAACGATGAAATTATTGCAGAGTTGGAAAAAAGATTTGGAGAACTTAAACAATAAGTTTTTAGACGGAGATACATAGAAACCTTTATAAAGGACGTTTAGTTGAAGTTTATCATTACAATTACTAGTAATATAAAAAAGAGGTGTAGACATATGAAGATTTTTTCGGGTCGGATTTCTAGAAGAAAAATGCTTAAGATTGGAAGTTTGAGTCTTTCCGTTAATGCAATTGTTGTTTTAGTTCTAGCGATTACTATGCTTGGATTAGGATTAGCATTTACTAAAGGAATGTTTGGTAAATTGGCAGGTAAAATAGAGATACCTCCTCCAAATATTCCAGCTACAAAAGGTGAACCTATTGTTCTCCCAGCTGAAGAAGTTAGATGGGAAAAACCAACTAAAGATTTAGCAATCTCAGTTAATATTTACAATGATGATGATGATGGATATGTTATGGCAGGTTTTGAGTGTCCAAACCTTGCAGGAATGAGTACCGCCATCACGGCAAGCAATTGGGTTAAAGCCGATGAATTTTCCCCATTCAAGATTTTACTACCCAAGTTTGCATCTGCACCTACCGCAAGTACAACTGTTTGTACGATATACAAGTGTTATGATGCTAATACAGCACCAACTAGCTGTACATCTGCTAGCGCATATGTAGATCAAAAGCAAATTACATTGAAAGTTTAAGAGAGGTTATTCAAGATGAGAAAGTATTACAAAATAGGAAGCTTAAGTCTTTCAGTGAATGCGATTGTTGTTCTAGTTCTGGGAATAACAATGCTAGGTCTTGGACTAGCTTTTACTAAGGGAATGTTCGGTAAGTTGGCAGGTAAAATAGAAATACCCCCGCCAAATATTCCAGCAACTGCGTCGGAGCCAATTGTTTTGCCAGGTGATGATATAGCAATAAATGGAAATGATGGAAAATCATCCATATTTTCTGTCAATGCATACCATGACGGTACTTGTTCGGCCGATGACAATAAAGTGAAACTAACGTTTAGCGCAGCGTCAGGGTGCGTAGGATTTGCTGCAACTCCAACCGCAGCAGAGTTAGCTGTAACTACACAAAAGATTCCTGAAGACCAATTTAGAACGTACAAAATAGTCGCAACACCTACTGTAGCTATGGCCGGATCATGTTTAATCAGCATAACTTCCGAATGTGATGGTGCAGGCGGTAAACTATCATCAAAGCAGATAACGCTTAAACCGGAATAAAGAGGTAAATTACAATGGCAAGAGATATCAAAAAAAGATTAACTCAACAACAAGAGTTTGATATCATGAAGCTTGTTTTGGACAAGTTCTTATGGTTAGGTACAGCAGTCATGGCTTTTGGCCTTCTTAATATGTGGGTTGAAGGAGTTGCAGGCATTAGAAGTGGCTTGCTAATTATGGTCGCAGGTGCAGTTGTCTTCGTACTATTCTTGATAATGGTTGTCAAAGAATACGAGATAATCAAATAATTTTATATACTTCTTTCTTTTTCTTTTATTTTATGTTTAATGATAAAAGAGGTTTTCAGATTGTTGCTTTAATTCTTATATTGGCGATTTTATTGTTTGTCGGACTAGGCGCGTTAGTTATGTTTTCACCAGATGAAATGGAAGAAGTTCCTGCTTCAGAAGAAGGTGTTTTTGAGAAATCTGAAATCCCTTTAGAGGAAATGACATCGGAGGAAGTAAAAGCTGCTTTGAAGGAGATGACAATAGAAGAGATAAAAGCCGAGATGGATAAATTGGGCGAGATACTTGAAACGCCCCCTCCAACAATACCTGCCACTTCTGATGAACCCATTGTTGTTTCTGACGAGTTCGTCGATATTAGTAATGATGCCGCAATCATTCTAGTTAATGTATATAATTATGATACGGCTCAGGAGCTGACTTTGACGGTGGATTCCTCCAGCTGTAAGGAAAGCGTAGATTTTCACTCAGATCCTCAAGTAGTTCCTGAAAAAACGTATAAAGAATTTGAGCTGCTACTTAGCACATCTCAGTTATCAGAGTCATGTGCAGTCAACATTGAAGTAAGAAATAGTGATGGGATTTATGATATGAAACAAATAAGCCTGGTGACGCATTAATAAAATGACAAATATCTGTAATAATAAGAAAGGTTTTCAGTTAACTGCCACGTTTATGGTTAGTTTAGTTCTTGCAATTGTTGTTTTTGGTATGGGGATGATGTTCTTTGCAGATATATTTCAGGAAGCTTCAGATGTGAAAACAAGATTAGATTCTCAAACAGATCAGCAAATAAGAAATATACTTCTAAGTACAGGAGAAAAAGTTGCAATACCTTTTGATAAAAAAGAAATTAATGGCGGTGATACCGCAACGTTCGGCGTGGGCATATTTAATGTTCCCGGACCAAATGCACCCACAAATTTTAAAATAGAAAAGTCAGGCACGGATTTTTGTAAGTGCTTTAAGAAAGATAATACCGCTTGTCCAACATCTCCTACAGCAGTTGTTGGTGACCAAGGTCTTGGACAGATTCTCAAGATCAAACCAAATCAACAAAGAGTTGCCGTTGTTGGAATAGAAGTAGGAGATGTAGATATTGGTAGCAACATAATTTGCACCATAAAAGTTACAGATGTAGATCATAATAAACAATATGGAAGTACACAACAGGTCTATATACAAGTTTAAAGAAATCCTTTAACTAATTCTCTTATTACTTTCTCAGGGTTGTTAGCTTTTGTTACACCAGAAGCGATAAGAATACCTTTTGAGCCTAGTTCTTTGGACTTACTAACATCGTCTTTACTCTTAACACCTGCACCGCAAAGTACTGGCACGTTGTTTACCACAGCCACAGTATCGGATATGATCTCAGGTTTAGCAGTTGAGACGGATATGTCTCCTCCAATCAACTCAGGAGGTTCAATAGCAATATAATCAGGAGAAAACTTAGAGACTTGTGATGCTTTCTTTGGCGTATCAACGCAAACAATTGTAAGTAGACCAACAGACTTTGCCCGGTCTATTGATTGTTTAATATTGTCAAGTGAAACACGATCTTCTGAGTGATCAATCAAAACTCCATAAGCACCATTTTCTAATATAGCTTCAGCCAAATCATGGCCGGTGTGAGATCCGTACACTACCGGATCAATATGTTGTGCAAGGACGGGAATAGAAACTTGTCTTGCAACTCTGAATAAATCAACATTTTGTACTGCAATAAGAATAGGAACTTTGACTTCATGAGCAACTTTATCACAAATTCTAGCAAGGTCAACTGCCTTTTGCCCAGTCGCCGAGGCATATGTTTTGAAGTTAATGACGAGCATGTTTATTTCTACCTCTTTGCATTGCAGCCATGAGTTTTTCCAATGAGTCAATCTTCTTCATTAACTCGAGTTTTTCTTTGTCGTTTTTTTCGAGCATCTTACCAAATTTGACTAACTCAAAGTCTTTCTCACTGATGGTCTTCGATATTGATTGGAATTTCTTTAATTCTTCAGTTAATTTCGAGACGTTGCTTGAAACAGTTTTGATCTCAGATTCAAGTGCTTTATAATTACTAATGTGTTTTTTCATCTCAGTTACAACAACCTTAACTTGAGCTTCCACATCCGCACTAATGGTTTTTTGCATGTGCTTTTTCTGATCTTTGAATGCTTTGATTTCTTGATCAAAGAGTTGTTGTGAAGAATCAATCTTTTTTGTATTTTTCTCGAAATCTTTTTTTACGTCTTTATGAACAGTAGTTAATGAAGAAATCTCTTTCTTTAATGATTTTATATCCGCAGAGAGATTATTTACTTCTGACGCAGTATTCTGTACTTCTGCGTTCACGGAGTCTATCATCTCTTTCGTATTTACAATATCTTTTATCTTGCCAAGCATATAGTAAAACTTTGTTTATTGATTTATAAAAGTTATCAATAAAAAACATAGAACAAAGAATAAAGGGTAAACAAAAAGAAAAAAGAAATTAGATCGAGTTACTTAATTGCACCATCAATCTTTTCTTTAAGACTATCTTTTGGGAATGCACCCACAAATCTGTCTACTTCTTCGCCATCCTTGAACATGATCAAGCAAGGAATACCAGAAATGTCATGTTCTCCCGCAACATCTGAGTTATCTTCAGTGTTTACCTTAGCAAATTTGACTTTGCCACTGTATTCCTCTGAAAGTTCCTCAAAAACAGGACCCATTCTCTTACAAGGACCACACCATGGTGCCCAAAAGTCTACCAGTACCCAGCCTTCGCTAGTCTCTTTTTCAAAATTATCAGCATTTAATTCTAATACCATTTCTTCCACCTCATGTTTAATAATTAAAACTCTCATGACCAAGATGCTCGTTTGCGCTGAATGCAGCTTTAACACCATCAGCAGCAGCAGTTATGGCCTGATCGTAATCTTGATTTGTTATGTCGCCGGCTGCAAAAATCCCTTTCACGTTTGTTCTGCAACCTGAATCAACGTTAACTCTTCCGTTTTTTGCAAGCTCTACACCCAGTTCTATAGGTAGATAATTGTTAGGAATGTGACCTATGGCAATGAAAATACCATCAAGAGGTAATTCGTTTGAGTTGTTGTATTCTTTGTCAAGCACTACGCTTCCAACTTTCTTGCCTTCTTCGTTAGCTTTAACTTCAGTTATGTTTGTATTGTAAATCAACTCAATCTTTTCGTGTTTCTCTACACGCTGTCTATTAATCGGTTCTGCCCTTAATTTATCTTTTCTGTAGATTATGTAAACTTTCTTAGCATATTTTGCTAGCAAAAGTGCCTCTGTTGCTGCACTGTCAGATCCGCCGATGATTGCCACAGTTTTTTCCTTGAAAAAAGCAGCATCACAAGTTGCACAATAGCTAACTCCTTTACTGTAAAACTCTTTCTCTCCAGGGATACCTAACTTTCTAACATCTGAACCAGTAGCAATGATTACAGTTTTTGTTTCAATCTCCCCACCATCAGCAGTTAGTTTGAATCCGCCATCAATTTTTTTTATTTCTTTAACTTGTTCGTATTTTAGTTCTCCATTGAAAGATTTGTAATGTTCTTCTAGTTGAACTCCCAAGTCATAACCAGATATTGCTTTTATGCCTGGCCAGTTTTCGACTAAATGTGATTTGGCAATGAGTCCGCCAATTTCTGCTGCGAACACTAATGTTTTTAGGTTAAACCTAATTGAATAAATAGCTGCGCTAAGTCCTGCTGGACCGCCCCCGATAATTACAACGTCATACATTTTAGAGTATATTTTCCTAAAGATAGTATATAAAGCTTATCATAAAGGGTTGCATACATTGTTTAATATGTTGTTTAGAGTGTTTAAGGTGTTGTTCGGTACAAAATCTTTAAATATCTATATTGCTACTGCATAAGTATGACAAAATTAATGTTATATCCTTTGGAAGTGGACTATAAGGTAGTAGGTGGCAGGCCAAGGTTCTATATTTTTGGAAGAACGCAAAAAGGAGAGCAAATTTGTCTAATAGATGAAACATTTAGACCTTATTTCTATATTTTAATCAACCATGCAAACTTCGATAGTTTTGTTAAAAAGATAAAATCAATAAAAGCAAGACGTCGTGACAGAGAGTTTGGTGTGGTGGATGTTGAGATTGTAAGAAAAAAGTACAAAGGTGCAGAACAAAAGGCAATAAAAGTATATACAAAACTTCCAAAAGATATTGATGCGTTGGTGGATAAAATTAAGGATCTGCCAGATGTGGCAGAGATTCTTGAAACCGATATATTGTTGATACGGCGATATCTAATAGAGAATCATATAACTCCTTGGGTATTGAGTGAAGCAGACGGAGAGGAAATTAATATAGGTCTTAGCATTAAGACATATAGAGTTTCATCCATATCTCAGAATTCTACAGATGTTTATGAGAATCCTAAGATTCTGGCATTTGATATTGAGACATATAATCCTACAGGGAAAGAATTTGATATGAGCAAGAACCCCATACTCATGATTTCTTTTTACTCTGATGGTTTTAAGAAAGTTATAACTCATAAGCGCATTAAGACAGATAAAGAATATATTACATTTGTTGATGGAGAAATGGAGTTGCTTGAGCAGGCTAAGAAAGTAATACAAGATTTTCAGCCAGACATTCTTGCAGGATACTATAGCGACAATTTCGATCTTCCTTATTTAATGTATAGAGCAAAGAAATATCGTATTGATTTTGATATCGGATTAGATAAATCCGAGCCAATGGTTAGAAGTGGATCTGAAACATCTATCAAAATAAGAGGTATAAGTCATGTTGATTTGTACAAAGTTTTTATAGGAATAATGGAGCGACGTCTCAATCTTACATCTTATTCTCTAGATTCTGTTTCGGAAGCGTTGTTAGGAGAACATAAGGATGTTGTAGATATTGAGAATCTATGGACAAGTTGGAACAATGAGAATGATGAAGAATTAGAAAAGTTTGCAGTTTATAATCTGAAAGATTCAGAGCTAACATATAGGTTATGTTTAGAAGCAAAAGATGTTCTTCAAGAACTTGTTAGAATGGTAGGTGTGCCAATGTTTAACTCGGCGAGAATGGCTTTTTCTCAGTTAGTTGAATGGTATTTAATACGTCGTTCTGCAGATTTTGATGAAATAGTACCAAATAAACCTAACCATAAAGAGTTGGTTGAAAGAATGACGGCAGATTCCATTAAAGGGGGATTTGTGTTTACTCCTGAGCCTGGCGTGTATGAAAATCTTGCAGTGCTTGATTTTCGAAGTTTATATCCTAGTATAATTGTCACTCATAATCTTTCTCCTTCAACACTCAATTGTAAATGTTGTAAATATAGTCCAAAGTATGTTCCAGGTCAGGATAAAAATTGGTTTTGTTCAAAGAAAGATGGTTTTATCCCTAAAGTGATTAGAGATATCTTGGATCGTCGTACACGTATAAAGGATATGATATGGGATAAGAAAGAAGATGAAAGTGGTGTTTTGCATTCTAGAGAGTTGGTGTTGAAAACATTAGCAAATGCATTCTACGGGTATCTTAGTTTTTTTCTATCTCGGTGGTATTCTAGAGAGTGTGCGTCCGCAGTGACTGCTTATGGTCGTAAATATATTACCGAAGTAATTAATTGGTCAAGTTCAGAAGGTTTTGAGTTGGTGTATTCGGATACGGACTCTGTATTTCTAATATTGCATGATAAAGAAGTTAGTGATATTATCAAATTTAGGGATAAGGTTAATGATTTTCTTCCTGGTTTGATTGAGTTAGAGTATGAAGGGCATTACAATAAAGCATTGTTTGTCCCAACAAAAGATGGTACCGGAGCAAAGAAGAAGTATGCTTTGATGGATTCACGGAAACATATAACTGTGAAAGGATTTGAATTTATTCGACGTAACATTCCTAAGATTGCTCGTGAAGTACAGTTTGAGATCATTCGCTTAATATTGCGCGATGAGAAAGATAAGATTAAGGATTTCCTGGATAAAATGATTAACAGAGTTGAAGATCATAAAATTCCAAAAGATAAACTGATTATTAGTACTCAATTGTCAAAGAAGATAGAAGATTATGAAATGATAATGCCGCATGTTGCAGTTGCCAAAAGAATGATTGAGCAAGGTCAAGATGTGTCGGAAGGAGATATTATTGACTATGTTATTTGTAAAGGCGAAGGGAAGTTGAAAGATAAAGCTCGCGTACCTACAGAATGTGATTCTAGTGAATATGATGCAGAGTATTATATTAATAACCAGATTATCCCAGCAGTAGACGGATTACTATCTCTAGTTAATATGGATCCAGCTAGATTTAACTATGATGGAAAAGATCAAGAAAAGTTAGATAAATTTATCTAACCTTTAATGTTGTAAACAGTTCTTGTAGGGTATGGAATTCCTATCTTATTCTTATTCAATATGTCGTAGATTCCACTTACAGCTTTTTCTTTTGATGAAACTCTGTCACCTACATCTCCAACCCAGAAATAAACTTTAAAGTTTAGAGAAGAATCTCCCATTTCTAAGAATCTTACAACTGGTTCAGGATCATCTAGAACGCCGTCTATTTTGTTAATCACAGATAGAGCTAGCTTTCGCACTTTTTTGTGATCAGAACCATATTCTACTCCAAATGGTACTACAACTCTTGCCTTAAGTGTAGGTAGTTTCCAGTTAGTTATCCTGCTGTTAGCAAGACCTCCATTTGGAAAAATCATTAATTCGTGATCCCATGTTTCTATCTTTGTGGATCTTAATCCAACATCTAACACTTTACCGCTAACTCCGTCAATCTCAACAGAATCTCCTACTTTGAGTGCTTTGTCCAGAATTAATTGTATTCCGCCAAAGATATTTGAAAGACTGTCTTTAATAGCAAAACCAATAGCGAGACCAGCAATACCTAAACTTGCAATAAATGGACCTATGTTAATTGACCATTCAGATAATATTAATATTCCTGCAATTATGTATATGAAAACTTTGCCTGCTTTTCTCAATATAGGAATTAATTGATCGTCTATTGTGGACTTTGTTTTCTTTGCGAACTTTTCGCCCCAAATAGTTAACGCCATCTCGAGCATCACAGAAACAACAAAAGCACCACCAAGGATTATTAATGAATCGAAAATAGTTCCTAGTACTGCACCAAATTTATTTTGTAGAGCAATGGGAACAACTGCAACCTTCAAACCTATGAAGATCATTATGAAGTAGATTGGTTTAGCTAATAACTCAACTAAGTGATCATCGTGAGTTGTTCTAGTCTTTGCAGCTAAAGATTCAATTATTCTCTTTCCGACTGATACAAATAATTGTGCTAGTATCAAGAATACTAAGAATATTAGTGCTGCCTGAAAGTATTTGTTTGTAACAATACTCAAAGCAGGAAACTGCTGTAGATAATTATCAAAAACCATATATGCGCTAATTAGATTCATCTCAACCTACCTCTGTGTTTTAATATGATAAGAACAACTAATATTTATTAGTTTATTTGTTTTATATGACAACTACAAGGAAATTTCTGAGAAGCTCTTTTTAATGCCAGTTTAACGGTATTAATGTGGTTTGGGTTGTCAAATCTTATTTGTACAAGTTCTTGGCCTTTCTTAAGTCTTGCAGCAACTCCAATAACTTTACCGAAAGACATCTTCATACCAGTACTCATTCTATCAGCACCTGCTCCAGATGCTAAAGGATTTTCTCTAAGATAGTGATGTGGATATACTTTTAATTTAAGATGGTAAGAAGCTTTGCCTAAAGTCTTTTCTAGGAGTCTATTACAAGTTTGTCTTGCAGCTTCTAATGCATTATCTCTTATTTGTAAATCAGTATCTACAGTAAGAACATAACTGTGCTTGAAGTCTCTAACTAAGTTACCCATGTCGAATCTGATAACTTTACAAGGCTTTGCAGCTCTAATGAAGTCCTTCTTCCTATACTTACTCTTTCTAGTATAAGGCCTTTCAAGTCTTCTATATGCTACAAACTTTCTAATTCTTGCCATAGATGCCCAAAACTTGCCGGTCATTTATAAAGTTTTCCTAATTTGCAGAGCTTGAGTGTGGCAATATCCCGTGTTTGAGTGAAAAAAACCGTAAGAAATATAAAGCAATTTAACGGTCTTGATTATCATCAATTGAGCGTTTCTGGTAAGAGGTTATATAGAGATTGAGGTGATTACATGCAACAACAAAACGTAGAAGAAAGTAAATCAAGAGTGGCAGAAATTCTAGCTAAGAGGCGAGAAACAACCTCCAATGATGAAGTTTATGATAGATGGAAAAGGTTCATCAGGAATAGAACCTAATCTTCTTCTTTTTTTAGAATAAAGAAAAAAATAAGGAGAAATTATTCTCCTGGTTCGTGTCTGTTAATTATGTAGTGCTCTGCTGCTCCGGTTACGGGATCCTGGAACACTACTGCAACAGCAACTCTGAAGTCTTTGTCCGGATCTGTAGGACCTAGTGCTTCATAAACTGCCTCTGCAACTGCTTGTGGAGTTTTTCCTTCAATCTCAACAGGTAATGGTTGTCTGTCAAATGAGGGTAGTGGATTTACGTTTACTCCAGTGTATGTTGCAACCATTCTTCCTCTTCCTGGAAGAAGTTCAAACTCAGTAAAAGTTCTTTCTGCAGTTGTATCATTATCATCTGCAATGTCGTTTGGGCGTACAATTAGTCCCAAGCCACCTTTGTCGTCACAAACAACTCCAGTTATTCTCGGAGTATAATTCGGGTTATCAGGTTCATACATCCACTCATCGTGTGTTTCAAACATCCCAACTAAAGGATCACACCTTTCGCCATCACCAGCGTCATCAGATAATTCACGGGCAAATGCTTCTGTTTGTTTTCCATTGCTTACCGCAACCGAGTCGTCAAGCATAACTATTGCATCATAAAGCAACAAGTCAGGATTTCCTTTTTCTAAAACTTCCGGATCTGTTGGTTTTGTGAATATCGTATTATCATCTGCATTGTATTCCAAAGTTCTTGCTTGACTGGACGGACTTCTTCCAGTTACTGCATAAACTACAACATTATGTTCTCCCGTCGGATCTCTACCTAGCGCGATTAATCTACCAGGATATTCCATTTCTGCTATTGCTTCTAAACCTTTCATTTTTGTTATCCTCCTTTTATGCCACTTTTCTGTATGCTTCTTCAAAAGCAAGTGCAGCTTCATCAAGTGATGGAGTGTCTGGATAAACAGTTGCTCCATCCATGTGTGTTGCAATCAAATGATTAACAACTGCTCTGCTGAGTGTGTTTTTTGCTTCAAAGTATATTGGATCCATCTTTGATTACCTCATGCTGCGGGTTCGTATTCAAATCGTTGTTTGTTATGCGCAGTAACATTAATTCTACCAGCACCATCGTTACATACATGGCCCAGTACTTCTGCTTTGTAAGTTTCTCCTAAAATTGGGTTTGCAGTCTCGTTTATTTGTCCTAAAACCGCATCAACATCTTCTTCTCTTACAACTAAGTACATACCTTGCCCCATGTTGAAATCTTCATACATTTCTCTAATAGGTATTTTTGTGTGTGATTGTATAACATCAAAGATTTCATGAGGTTGTTCTACGTTTGAGAAATCAAGATCCGCACCAAAACCTCTTTGATGAAGAAGTCTTTCAAGATTATGAACTCCTTCTCCGGTTATGTTTACTACACCCCGTAGTTGTTCTGTTTCGTTGAGTGCTTCAATTAAATTATTATAGATCAAAGTCGGAGTTAGTATCTCTTCGAGAATTGTTCTTCCATCAAATTGAGGAATATGTCTCTCAGGATTAAGTGGGCCGTACCAACCAGCAGGTGCATAGTCAATTAATTGTCTTGCAGCAGATATGCCGTTACAGTGTACACCAGAAGATCTTATTCCAATTATTACATCTCCCGCCTTGATGTTTCTCCCATCTAGAACCGCATCATCATTCTCAGGATGGGGATATAATCCAATGCCGGTTGCCGAGATATCATAACCTTGACCAACATCATAATCAAAAGGAATCATACTAGGATCGTAATCACCTTTTAGTCTGTCTTTCATCCATCGTCCTAGTGCTCGAAGATTAAATGTTAATCCAACATTACCAACATACAGTTGATGACCTGGAGGTGGAACACCACGAACCATTTCTCGCAGTGAAGCATTCTCGCCACCAATAATGACAGACTTACATGCATTCGCTCCAATAAGTAAACCTTCTGCAAGGTCTCTCGTTATTTCAACATTAGGATTGGTCCATGCGACATAATCATTTAACGCCACAACTCTGCCTCCGCCACAAGCAACATCGTTTGCAACCATTGCAACAGTATCAATACCAACACTTGCACGATGTAATTCATCATCTCCGCCAAGCATTCTGTATAAAGTATGAACTAAAGGTTTAGTGCCTGCACCATCTGTACCCATCGGCATGCTAATTCGTTTTACGTCTAATGCACCATGTAATTTTGCAACATCTATTTCTAAACCATCTGAGAAAAAACCAATATCAGTCGGAAGTGTTATTCCTAATGCCTCTAAATCCGCAACATTACCTTTTGTTGCTCTGAATAATGCTTTGAATATCTCTACCACGTCATGTTCTTTTCCAAAATCAACGCCAAATCTAGCGTATACACTATCTTTACTTGTCATTTTAAGTTACCTCCGTTATATAATAGTCTCGTAGAACCAGAAACTGCTTCAGTCTGTATGTTATTTACCCTAATCTAACAAACACCCCTAATGCTATAGGTTATTGGATAATTTTCGGCTAAAAATCTATTTAAATATTTAGACAATGAAACCTATCCTTTGGAGAAGGCATGTCGTCTCAAGTTAGTTATTACAATTCAGAGAAAGCAGTAATGAGTTCTTTATTCATAACTTCAGGATGGAATGTTGTGCCGTACATTGGTTTTTCTTTGTGCTTTATGATTTGTATGCAGTTATCAGATTTTGCTAATAGTTCGAAATCTTCTGGCAAGTTGATACAATAGTTGTGTAGTTCGTATACTTCCAGTTTCTTCATCGAGTTCACTAAAAAATCATCTTGCAATTTGGTTATTGTTGTTGGACCTATCTCAGTAACCTCTTTTAATTCACAACCGCGAGTCATTCCAATAATTTGTATGCCGTTGCAGATACCTAGCAGAGGTTTGTCGTAGTCTTTTAGCCATTTGAAGAATTCTAGATGCTCAGAGTAACCAGCCTCTTTCAAGGGTGAACCGGAGATTATTATTTTGTCTGCTGCTTCGATTATTTCTTTATTTATCTCAGTGAAGTGAACTATTGCACACTCTTTTAGTATATCAGTTATAGGTCTGACAAACTCTAATGCGTGCAGTGAATCTTTTTCCCGGCAAGTATCAATTACTAAAATCATTTTTCCTCTAGTTTTGTTTCTTCAATATTGAAAACTCCAGCATAGTTGTCGTATTCAGTAGAATATTTCGTTATGATTATTTTTTTCTTAAAAGCAGGACAGTCTGTTACGAAGGTTTCGATTTCTCCTCCTTCGCCGGCAGGATTGATCTTTAGTTCTTCTTGCATTTGTTTTAGTTTTCCAATCATGGATTTGTCAATTATTTTACCTAACCATTCTTCACCAAAAGGATATGCAAATACCCCTGCAATGTAAACTTCAAACTTGTTTTCTATTAGATCATTTAGTAATTCTATTTGATCCATCTGCCATAATGGATTAAAACACCAGATGTCTAATTCATTACAAATTTTTTGTACTCTTGATGCTTGATAAGTTGATGCAACTGTACCAGTAACTATTCCTTCAATTTGATATTCATCTATTGCTTGCTGAATGGCTTGTTTTAGTTCTGCCAGTTCTTTTTCTTTTTCACCTTTGGTAACTACTTTGATTAAAGGTAGATCCAGTGCTTCTGATTGTGTTTGTGTTAAAGAAATATTAGGAGTGTGAAACATGTAACTTTCTTTATTTTCAGATTCTATAGTTATTAGACAAACTACGTCGTGTTTCGCACTTGCTTTGTACAATCCCAGTACAGAGTCTTTACCTCCCGAAAATAAGGATGCTAGTTTCATAGTTGCTTAGGTCAAATATTAACTTATAAAATCTTTGGAAAAGAATAAATATATTGAGGATAGCTTTCGAATATGGCAATTATAATATGCGATCTTGACAGTACGTTGTGGGGATTTCTAGGCATACATTGGGGAGTGTATGAAGAAGGATGTAAGCATCTGGGTGGCACAGAGTTAAAAGTTGATAGTTTTGTTCCAACTACTACTCGTGGTTATTTGTGGTGTTCTGTAAAAGATAAAATGAGTGAAGAAGAATTTAATTCTAAGATAGAAGATGCTGAAAAAGTTATGGCAACATTGTATAAAGAAAGGATTGGTGAGTTTCTTGTTCATAATACAGGAGAATGTAATGCAGACGATCATGATTTCTATGCCGAACCGTTGAAAGATGTAGGTTTGTTTAATGGAGCAGAGGAGTTTCTTAAGAGCGCTAAAGAAGCAGGACATACTTTGGTTGTAGGCACGGGAAATTCTAGAATAACTGGAGAAGCTTTACTGGAAGTTATGGGATTAAGAGATTACTTTGATGATTTTGCTTATGGTGATGAAGGCGGAAATCGAAAAGGTGTTATGGCATTGGCTCTTGAAAGAGGTAGAAATATTTCTCCAGATGGTGTAGCGTTTGTTTTAGATGATGCAACAGATGCAGTTAGCGCAGGTAATGAATTGGGTGTAAAGGTAATAAGCATGCTTAGCAGCGAGCATGGCAAGAAAGTAGATAAGGAAAAAGCATTTGCAAGTTTTAGCAGCATATCACACTATAAAGCCATTCTAGAGCTCATATCTGACAAGTAGAAGAGTTAATATATTCTCGAGAATAGAAATGCTTAAATAAAGATAATTACTCACGAGTAGCAATAGGGGGTTAATTGTATGGGTAACTTAACTGATTATGTAAAAGTAGGCGTAATGTTGGTTCTATTTATGTTTGTAGTAAGTATCTCAAGTGCTTCATTGTATGTTGAGAATGTTCCTGATGTATCACTAAGTCTTGGAACTGGTACAAGTTATGCTATGAATGTTGTAAAGAATGACGCATATTTCTATAATGTTGCAGTTAAGTGTGAAGATTTTTCTCCCGTATTATGTAGCGCTAACCCAGATACTTTTGTATTAAGCGCAAACTCTCAAACTGTTGATATCGAACTTGTTGCTTCAGACAATGTTTTAGCAGGAATGTATTCCGGTAATGTTGTTGTAGAAGCAGAAAACTTTACTCAAGTTGACTCAGTTGTTGTTAATGTAACAGAGACATTTGATTTAGAGTTTGAGGAAGTTGATACTAACGTATATCAAAATACTACAGAAAATATTAGCTTTGTTTTTGTTAACGAAGGAAATTATGATGTTACAATCACTAGTTTAAGTGAAAATGTAGAGCTAAGTGCTAATAATATTACATTTGATATGAATCTTACAAGCAGCTTGCCAATTACTATATCAGCATTCGGTAATTCATCCGCTATTTATTATGAGGCTTATGCATTTAACATTGATTCAGTAGATAGCTATTTGGGTAGCGTAGATTATGTTACCGCCGATGGTCATAATGGGTCTGAGAGTGTTACTGTTTCAATTATAGCTCAGGCAGCAACTAATACTACCACAAACACTACAACTAATACCACTACAAATACTACTAACACAACTACACCAGATCCTGTTGTTTCAGAGTTAGCGTTTAGTGCATTGAGTACTACATTCAATAACGGAGCCATTAAAGGAACTGTTATGTTGACTAACAAATATGATTACGATATGAGCAATATCGCATTGAACTTAACCGGATTAGAAGAGTTTGATGTTAATTTTGCATTTTCTACTGTAAGTCTAAGCAAAGGTCAGTCCAAAACATTACAATTTAGTGGTGCTTTACCTAATGATTTTGATACAGGCACTTATACTGGAGTAGCAACTGCTGTTTATAGTAATATAACTGCGACTCAAGATGTTCAACTAGTAGTAGGTGGCGGAATTGACATTATCACTATAGATGTTGACTGGGATGAAGACAGAGAAAGAGATGTAAGAGAGAATGAAAAACTAAAAGATTTTGAACCAGGTCATACAGTTACTGTAGATATTGAAGTTGAGAACTTGTTTAATAGAGAAACTAATATTCAAATAAATGATGTTGAA
>Ga0209361_1000326_pt1 | contig 48065 bp, 47 predicted proteins | sample SaaInlV_200m_DNA_3_FD_184657 | JGI IMG/M metagenome (GOLD analysis project Ga0209361, IMG submission 184657) | Marine microbial communities from expanding oxygen minimum zones in the Saanich Inlet - SI037_S4LV_200m_DNA (SPAdes) (version 2) | ecosystem: Environmental > Aquatic > Marine >... | reverse complement strand
TTTAGAGGAGAGTTTTACGCAGTAGAGGAAAAATCGCCACACGCCGTACCAAATTTTCTGAAGCATGGGTCACCTCAATCGGATAACCATTGATCATCATGCTGGTGCCGGATTCAGGAATATCCTCTAGATGTTCCAAAATCAGTCCATTGAGGGTTTTAGGGCCATCCTGTGGCAGCTCCCACCCCATATTCTTCTCCAGCTCGCGTAGGTTGGCGCTCCCCTCGACCAGATAGGAGCCATCCTCACGTGACTGCACCTCAGGAATAATGTCTGAGGCATCGGTGGTGAATTCGCCAACAATCTCCTCCAGAAGATCTTCTAGGGTGACCAGCCCCTGAACATCACCATACTCATCCACCACCAACCCCATGCGCTGTTTCAGTCGCTGAAACTGTAACAGTTGGGTATTGAGAGTGGTCTGTTCCGGGATAAATAGTTGATCGCGCAGTAGCTTGATCAGCTCTGCTTTGTCATCACTCTCGGTGGCGTGGAGGTGAATGGCATCGCGCATATGGAGAATGCCCAGCAGATGCTCGGTATTGTCACGGAATACTGGCAGGCGGGTGTGCTGGCTCAGTGTGATCTGGTTGAGAATATCTTGCCAGTCATCCTCAATATCGATACCGATGATCTCATTGCGCGGGACCATGATGTCCTCAACCGTCACCTGTTCTAGATCGAGAATGCTGGTGAGCATCGCCTGATGCTTCTGTGGAATCAGGCCGCCCGCCTCTTTGACTACGGTGCGTAGCTCTTCACGGGAGAGGTGGTCGTTCTGTTCTGCGGTGATGCTGATGCCAAAGGTGCGCAGTACCAGGTTGGTGATCCAGTTAATCAAACGTACCAATGGGTAAAGTATTCGCAGCAGTGGAGTCAATAGATAGGCGGCAGGAAAGGCAAAGCGCTCTGGGTTGAGTGCGGCAATGGTTTTGGGGGTGACCTCGGCAAAGATCAATACCACAAAAGTGAGAAAGCCAGTGGCGATGGCGATACCGGCATCACCAAATAGTCGCAGTCCGATAATGGTCGCAATGGAGGAGGCGAGGATATTGACGAAGTTATTGCCGAGCAGGATCAGCCCAATCAACCGCTCGGGACGCTCCAGCAGGGTGGAGACAGAGCGTGCACCACGATGCCCAATGCGCGAGAGGTGGCGCAGGCGATAACGGTTGATCGCCATCATGCTGGTCTCGGAGCCAGAGAAGAAGCCCGAGATCAGAATCAGCAACAGTAGAATGCCCCCAAGGACCTCCGTAGGTATATCGTTCACACTAAATTAGGCGGGTGCAGCAACCAGAAACTCCACCACAAAGCGGCTACCGAAGTAGCTGAGGAAGAGTACGATAAAACCAACCAGTGTCCAGCGGACTGCGGTGCGGCCGCGCCACCCATGTTGATGGCGGCCCCATAACAGTGCAGCAAAAATGAGCCAAGAGATAATAGAGAGTACTGCAGTATGGGCGCGTTGTTGCGCAATAATATCCTCGACCAGTGGGATGGCGCTGAACAGAGCCAGTGTTAGTACCAGCAGTCCCGCACGTACCAGTTGGAACATCAGGTGTTCCACCTCCATCATTGGGGGCAGGGCGCGGATAAAGCCGCCGGGCTGTTTATTGCGCAGGTGTTTCTCTTGAATGGCCAGCAGGGTTGCTTGCAATGCAGCAACTGCCAGCAGGCTATAGGCAACCATTGAGAGCAGGATATGGGTATCCAGTGTGGAGGAGGCAGTTTGATGAATCGACTCTGGGTTCATCATCTGCAGCAGAACGGTGACTGCTGCGATGGGGAAGATGATAATCCCTAGATTACCCACCGGACGCAGTAGCCAAGTCCCCCCCATTAATAGCACCAGCAGCCAGCTGGTGATAGAGAGTGCATGAAAGAAGCCGAGGTTAACCCACTGTTGCACCACCAGGGTGAACAGCAGATGGGTATGGAGCAGCATTGCGGCGGCAGTTATCAACTTTAGTTCATTTCTGGGGTGGTCAAAGCAGGAGATGCCACGCGCCAGCAGGCGGGCCAGCCCCGCAGCGGCAAGCAGATAAAGAACAATAGCGATAGATCCTGAAATGGTATAACTCATCACAATTCCTCGGAATCAAATTTGGATTCAAATAATTAGTGTGATGATGTCATATTGGGGGAGATTCGTCAGCAGAATTGGGGCTATAATTTCCCCTTTCATCGACAAGCGAAGAATCTCTATCATGTTTGAAAACTTAACGGACCGTCTGAATAAAACTTTGAAGAACCTGCGAGGGCAGGGACGACTGACTGATGAGAACATCAGTCAGTCGATGCGTGAAGTGCGTATGGCGCTGCTGGAGGCCGATGTTGCGCTGCCTGTGGTTAAGGAGTTTGTCTCCAAAGTTAAAGAGCGGGCCGTTGGGCAAGAGGTCTCCAGCAGTCTGACACCGGGCCAGGCGCTGATTAAGATCGTACAGGCCGAGCTAGAGGCGTTGATGGGACAGGCCAACGAATCGTTGGATCTGCGCGCACAACCTCCGGCTGTGGTGTTGATGGCGGGTTTGCAGGGTGCAGGTAAAACCACCAGTGTGGCCAAGCTTGCCCGCTTCCTGCAGGAGCGTGAATCGAAAAAGGTGATGGTGGCGAGCGCGGATGTCTATCGTCCGGCGGCGATTGAACAGTTGAAGATCTTGGCTGATGAGGTGGGGGCGACCTTCTTCCCCAGTGATGGTTCACAGAAGCCGGTCGATATTGCTCGTGGTGCACTGGATCATGCCAAGAAGCAGTTTTTTGATGTGCTGATTCTCGATACTGCCGGTCGTCTCCATGTAGATGAGGAGATGATGGGGGAGATCAAAACAGTTCACGCCGCCATCAACCCAGTCGAGACCCTGTTTGTGGTGGATAGTATGACCGGTCAGGATGCTGCCAATACCGCTAAGGCGTTTGATGAGGCGCTACCGCTGACGGGTGTGGTTCTCACCAAGGCGGATGGTGATGCGCGAGGTGGTGCGGCACTCTCGGTGCGCCACATTACCGGTAAGCCGATCAAGTTCCTTGGTATGGGAGAGAAGGTCGATGCACTGGAGCCTTTCCATCCAGAGCGTGTCGCCTCTCGCATTTTGGGGATGGGTGATGCCCTTACCCTAATTGAGGACCTCGAACGCAAGGTTGATAAGAAGAAGGCCGACAAACTGGCGCAGAAAGTGCGCAAGGGCAAGGGCTTTGATCTGGAGGATTTTCGTGATCAGCTACAGCAGATGCAGGGGATGGGTGGGGTTGCCTCGCTGCTGGATAAGCTGCCCGGCATGGCTAATGTGCCAGACAAGGTAAAGAACCAAGTCAATGATAAAGAGTTTGTACGTATGGAGGCGATGATCAACTCCATGACCCCGAAAGAGCGCCGTCACCCAGACCTGATTAAAGGTTCCCGTAAAAAGCGTATTACACTTGGTTCTGGCACCACGGTTCAAGACCTGAATAAACTGTTGAAGCAGTTCAAGCAGATGCAGAAGATGATGAAGAAGATGAAGGGGGGGAAGATGGCGAGAATGATGCAGGGGATGGCTGGTAAAATGCCCGGTGGAGGCTTTCCCGGTGGGGGGATGCCACCAGGTGGTGGAGGACGTTTCCCTTTCTGATTTAGAGCTAAGAGTAGAATTCCTCTGAAAAGGGGGGAAAACACTTCACTTTACTCTGGTGCTTCAGTATAATTCGCGCCAGATTAAGAGCCGGCTCACCCTTCGTTGCCACATTTGGCTGATATTTGGATGATGGGGTCGGTTTTTTTCATCCCTAAAATATAGAGTATTGAGAATAAAAAATGGTAGTTATCCGTCTCGCCCGTGGTGGTGCAAAAAAACGTCCTTTTTACCGTGTTGTTGCTACAGACAAGCGTAACAGCCGTGATGGTCGCTTCTTGGAGAAGCTGGGCTATTTCAACCCTGTTGCCTCTGGTAATGAGAAGCGCCTAGAGCTGAACATGGATCGTGTAGAGCACTGGGTATCCAATGGCGCACAGCCTTCGGACCGTGTTGCTAGCTTGATCAAAGAGAACAGTAAGGCTGCCCCTGCGGCCTAACTTTTAGTCGTGCTGCTCTGCAGTGCGGTTGAATTGAATCGTTGATTATGAAGAAGTCCGCTGATTCCCCCATTCCACTGGGTCGAGTCAGTGGGCTTTTTGGCGTTCGCGGCTGGGTGAAAATTCACTCGGACACCAGTCCGCGTGAAAATATCCTCACCTATAAAGAGTGGATCTTGATCCAAAACGGGGTCGAACAGGTCTACTCTATACAGCAAGGGCAGCGTCAGGGAAAAGGGGTGGTGGTTCATCTGGAAGGTTTTGCGGATCGTACCGAGGCTGAGGTGCTGATTGGGGCAGAGATCTTTATTCGCCCCGATCAACTCAAGCCGCTGGCAAGTGATGAGTACTACTGGTCGGAGCTGATCGGTTGCCAAGTGAGTAACCGACAGCAGGAGTCGTTGGGCGAAGTAGACAGCCTGATGGAGACCGGAGCCAATGATGTGATGATCGTTAAACTTCAGGGTAAAGAGCAGTTGATCCCTTTTATTGATCCATGGTTAATTGAAGTAGATATTGAAAATCAATCAATAATCGTAGATTGGGAATCTGATTTCTAAGATGTATTTGATGCTGTTTTTGGTGCAATGAGGATCGATCTCATCAGCATCTTCCCCGAGATGCTGGAAGCCATTACTCAGTTTGGTGTGACTGGCAGAGCGGTTGATCGTGGGCTGGTGGAGGTCCACGGTTGTAACCCCCGAGACTTTACCGAAGACCGTCACCGCACGGTGGATGACCGCCCCTACGGTGGTGGTCCCGGAATGGTGATGCTCTATCAACCACTCAAGCGGGCGATTGAACAGTTACGCCAAGAGCAGCTGCAACAGGGTGTCCGTAAGAGCCATCTGATCTACCTCTCCCCACAGGGCGTTCCCCTGACTCAGCAGCGTGCTGAGGCATTGAGTCAGATGGATGGGTTAATTCTGTTGGCAGGGCGCTATGAAGGGGTGGATGAACGCCTGATTCAGTCAGAGGTCGATGAAGAAATTTCGATTGGGGACTATGTGGTCAGTGGTGGCGAGCTTCCCGCGATGGTATTGATGGATGCGGTGATTCGGCTGCTGCCCGGTGCATTGGGGCATGCGGACTCTGCGGCAGAGGACTCTTTTTCTGATGGGCTGCTCGACTGCCCTCACTACAGTCGCCCAGAGGTGGTGGATGGAGTGGCAGTGCCTGAGGTGTTATTGAGTGGAAATCACAAGAAAATAGCGGAGTGGAGAGGGGAGCAATCGCAGCAGAGAACAGAAAATAGACGTCCAGATCTGATTTCAGTCGTTGAATCATAGTTGAGCCATAGTTGAGCCGTAAATAACCCAAAATAATCGCAATTATGGGGTGAAATAATTCTGTAACACCGTATAATACGCGCCTTCTAAACCCAATGGGGCGATCCCGCGATTCTATTGGGCAGTATTATTGAGAGAGCGATACGATGAGCAACATTATTCAAGCATTAGAAGCAGAGCAGATGGGTCGTGAGATCCCCGATTTTGGCGCTGGAGACACAGTAGTGGTCCAGGTAAAAGTAAAAGAGGGCGACCGTGAGCGTCTGCAGGCATTTGAAGGTCTCTGCATTGCAAAGAAAAATCGTGGCCTCAACTCCGCGTTTACTCTGCGTAAGATCTCATACGGTGAGGGTGTGGAGCGTGTATTCCAGACCTACAGCACCATGATCGATAGCATCTCTGTGAAGCGTCGTGGTGTCGTCCGTCGTGCCAAGCTCTACTATATGCGTGAGCGTACTGGTAAGGCTGCGCGTATCCGCGAGAAGATCTAACGATCATCGGTTTCTTCTAGAGATCGATAGAAAGAGGCGAATCGGGAACGGTTCGCCTTTTTTTATGCCGCCACCCCCCATGCCCAAGCTTGAGCTAGATCCCACTGTTGAGCGTTTTCTCGATGCCCTCTGGGTAGAGAAGGGGCTGAGTGACAACACGTTAGCTGCCTACCGTAGTGACCTCAAGCAGTATACGGTGTGGCTAAAAGGGCGGGGGAGTGAGCTGTTAGAGGCTGACCGAGTGGCTCTGCAAGAGTATCTTGTCTATCTCAATCAGGTGAAAAAGCGCCATCCACGCACAGTGGCCCGTATCTTGAGTGCATTGCGCCGTTTCTATCTCTATTTGATTCAATTAGGGATGCGTGCCGATGATCCAACTGCCCGTATCGACTCCCCCAAGATTGGACGCGCACTCCCCAAAACCTTGAGTGAGCAGGAGGTGGAGGCGATTTTAGGCGCACCACAGCTGGAGACCCCGTTGGGGGTGAGAGACCGGGCGATGATCGAGATGATGTATGGTGGAGGATTACGTGTCTCTGAGCTGGTTCATCTGCGCATCGACTCCATTAACCTGCGTCAAGGTGTGGCTCGTATTCTGGGTAAGGGCAATAAAGAGCGATTGGTACCGCTGGGGGGAGAGGCGCTGCAGTGGGTTGAAAATTACTCGCGAGAGAGCCGCCCTGATTTGATGCGAGGGCGAATCTCCGATACCCTGTTTGTCACTGCGCGAGGGGCGGGAATGACCCGTCAGGCATTCTGGATACGGCTCAAGAAGATTGGAAAAGAGGCGGGGGTGACCACCCCATTTTCACCCCATACGCTGCGTCATGCCTTTGCTACTCACTTATTGAACCATGGTGCAGATCTGCGGTCTGTACAGGTATTGTTGGGGCATAGTGACCTCTCAACCACTCAAATTTACACTCATGTAGCTAAAGAAAGATTAAAAAGTATACATCAAGAACATCACCCAAGAGGTTGAAATAAGAGGATGAAAATGAAAAAAATAATTGCTAATGTAGTTTCTGTTGTGGCTATGAGCCTTGTACTGTTTCAGGTGTCTGCGGCTGAGATCCCTCAAGCGGTCACTGCACAGCTACAAAATCTAGTCCCTTCCAAGGTGCCCAGTATGGTGCGCGAGACCCCGGTCCCTGGCCTCTATGAGGCGCGCTTCGACACCTCTATTCTCTACATCTCTGCGGATGGGCGTTACCTGATCGATGGCAGTATGTTGGATATGGTGCAGCGCAAAAACCTCACAGAGGTGAGTGTTGAGGCGGCACGAGCTGAGGTGCTGAATGGGCTGGATGAGTCTGAAATGGTGGTCTACGCCCCAGAGCAGACCAAACGTACCCTTACCATCTTTACTGATATTGACTGCCCTTACTGTGTACGCCTGCATGAAGAGCGCCAGGCACTGCTTGATGCAGGGGTGAAGTTGCGTTATCTGCTCTACCCCCGTGCCGGAATCAACTCACCTTCCTATGACAAGTCGGTGAATGTCTGGTGCTCCAAAGATCGTGCTCAAGCGATGACCGATGCCAAGTCTGGTGTCGAGTTGGAGTCCAGCAGTTGTGAAACACCCATTGTCTCTCATATAAAACTGGCCTCTGCTTTTGGCTTGAAGGGGACGCCTCATATCGTGATTGATGATGGCGAGGTGATTGGAGGCTATATGCCAGCGAAAAACCTGTTACAGAAATTAGGGCTATAACTCTTGTATTATTTCTACTCTCTCCTGTTGTTTTGTAATAATTTGTAATAATTTGTAATATATTGTTTGTGATATATTGGGTAACCACCTTGGAGGAGGGGGTAATATACAAATAATAAGGGGGACGGTATGGAAGATCAGCTGATTATCGAGATGTATGGTTACCTGTTATTGGTTACTGTCATTGTGGGGGGGGTAGCTAATCGAACCAATTTCTGCACCATGGGTGCGGTATCTGATTGGGTCAATATGGGCGACAAGAGTCGTTTCTATGCCTGGATGTTTGCTATTGTTATTGCGATTCTTGGTACCCTGCTGTTGCAGGGGGCACAGTTTATCGACCTAGAGGCGACCCGTCCCAGTTACCGCTCCAGTACATTAGCAGTGGGGCAGTATATTGTGGGAGGGCTACTGTTTGGTGTCGGTATGACCCTGGGGAGTGGTTGCGGTAACAAAACCATGGTTCGACTCGGTGCGGGTAATCTCAAATCTTTAGTGGTGCTGCTGACCATGGGTAGTGCTGCCTATCTGATCACGGCAACGGACCTGGGTTATCAGTTGACCTTCGGTCTCTTAGAGCCACTCTCTATCAACTTGACGCAGTATGGGGTGGAGAGTCAAGAGATGACCTCACTGCTAGCCAGTATTATGGGCGCAGAGGATCTATTTTTCAGTCGCTCTTTAGTGAGTATATCGATTGCTGCGCTGCTGTTGTGGGTGATTTTCCGTAATCAGGCCTTCCGTAATGATCTAGAGTTAGTTGTTGGTGGAGCCGTTATCGGATTGGCAGTGGTTGCGGCATGGTTTATCACCGGAGGTCCATTGGGAAGCAGTGTGCTGGAGGCGGTTGAGTTTATGGATAACCCTCCGCGAGGGATGGGGGTGCAGTCACTCACCTTTGGGGCACCAACCGGAGAGTTATGGGGGCTGATCTTGACGGGCTTTGATGCTTCAATGATTACTGTTGGATTGATTGCCATTGCAGGTATTGCGTTGGGCTCTTTTCTCTATGCCGTTTCGAGTGGAAAATTTCGTTTGGAGTGGTTCGCTTCTATGGAAGATTTTAAAAATCATGTGATCGGTGGCCTGCTTATGGGGGTTGGAGCCATGCTGGGGATGGGCTGCACCTTTGGTCAGGGCATTACCGGCCTCTCTACCTTGGCATTGGGGTCACTGCTGGTGTTGGGAGCGATTCTATTGAGCAGTGCGTTGACCATGAAAATTCAGTACTACAAATTGGTTTATGAGGAGGAAGCACCATTTTTAGCCGCACTGTTGAGTAGTTTGGCTGATCTTCGCCTGCTGCCGAATCATCTGCGAAAATTGGATGCAGTCTAACGCTCCCGTCTCTGTTGGATTCTCAGGCTCAAATCCTGTACATATTATTGCGATTGGTGCCTCAGCGGGCGGGGGTGCTGCACTGCGAACGCTGTTTAAGAATGTACCGCTGCAGACGGGGTTTAGTTTTGTAGTGCTGGTACATCTGCAGCCTCATGAAGAGAGTTATCTAGAGTTGGTGCTAGAAGGGGGGACGCAGCTAACGGTCAGTAGAATCCAGCATGGAGAGCAGCCAAAGCGAAATCATATCCATGTGGCCCCACCGGGGCGGTGGGTGAGTTTGGAGGCGGGGTATTTTGTATTACACCCATTTATTCGCAAAACCATGAATTTTACCATCAACCATTTTCTTTTCTCTCTGGCACAACACCCCCCTCTAGGTTGTTTTGCTGCTGTGATTCTCTGCGGTCAGTTGAATGATGGTGCAGAGGGAGCACTGCATGTGCAGCGGGCTGGAGGGGTGGTACTGGTGCAAGATCCTGAATCTGCAGAATTTCCCAGTATGCCAGAAAGTGTACTGTTACTGGTTGAACTCAGTAAGAGCTGTATTGTCTCCGTTGAGGCGATTCCGCTGGCGTTGGCGGTACAGCTCAACCGTTGTGAAGGGCTGCTGCAGACAAGGCGCTAAACTAACTGAGTTTTCAGTTGGTAAAGTGCATTCAATGCCTCACGTGGTGTCAACTCATCAGGGTCTATTGTGCGCAGAGACTCCTCCACGGCAGAGGTTGCAAAGAGTGACATCTGCTGTACGGGGTCGGCTGTGTTGGTTGAAGCTGGAGTAGGGGCATCGGCCTGTTCTTGCTCTAGTGCCACCAACTTCTGCTGCGCCTGCTGGATGACGGTTTTGGGGATGCCTGCCAGACTGGCTACTTGCAGTCCGTAACTCTGATTGGCTGGGCCGGGACGTACCGCGTGGAGGAAGACAATGCCATCGCCATGTTCAGCGGCATCCAGATGAACATTCTTCACCTCAGGGATCTGCTCTGGCATCGCCGTCAGCTCAAAATAGTGAGTGGCAAATAGCGTCAGTGCGCCATGCTCGCGCACGAGATGTTCAGCGCAAGCTCCGGCGAGGGAGAGACCATCATAGGTGCTGGTGCCGCGACCGATCTCATCCATCAGTACCAAGCTGCGGTAACTGGCGTTGTGGAGAATGTTGGCGGTCTCTGTCATCTCTACCATAAAGGTTGAGCGTCCCCCAGCAAGATCATCTGAGGCACCAATTCGGGTAAAGATACGGTCTACCATACCGATGGTTGCAGCGGTTGCGGGGACAAAGCTGCCGATATGCGCTAAAAGCACAATCAGTGCATTTTGCCGCATAAAGGTGCTTTTTCCGCCCATATTCGGCCCCGTAATGATCCACATTCGGCTCGACTGATCCAGCTGAAGGTCATTGGCGACAAAGGGTTTATCAGAGACCTGTTCCACTACGGGGTGACGACCTTCACGGATCTGCAGGCAACTCTCCTCTTGTAGTTGTGGGCGTACCCAGTCGAGTTGCTCGGCTCGTTCTGCCAAGTTGGTCAAAACATCCAATTCGGCGATGCCATCGGAGCAGTGCTGCAGTGGTGCCAGTACCTTAATCAACTGCTGAATCAGATCCTCATACAGCCCCTTCTCTCGGCTCAATGCGCGTTCATTGGCGGAGAGTACCTTATCCTCAAACTCCTTCAGCTCTGGGGTGATGAAACGCTCTGCCATCTTCAAGGTCTGGCGGCGTACATACTCGGTGGGGATCTCCGCATTTTGCGCCTTGCCGATCTCAATATAGTAGCCGTGGACTCGGTTATAGCCCACTTTCAGTGTGGCGATTCCGGTGCGTTCGCGCTCTCGGAGCTCTAAGTTTTGCAGCAGCTCTCCGGCATTTTCTCGAATGGAGCGTAGCTCATCCAGTTCGGCATCATAGCCCGTAGCGATCACACCGCCGTCGCGGATGATCATGGGTGGATTCTCAATCACTGAGCGTTGTAGTAATTCACTAATCTCTGGGAAGGTGGAGATCTGTGCTGCCAGCGCTTGTAGAGAGGTAGTCTGATCATTTGCCAGCGCCTGTTGCAGCTCGGGGAGGACTGAAAGTGAGTCTCGCAGTCGTGCCAGATCGCGGGGGCGAGCACTCTGTAGCGCGATGCGGGAGAGAATACGCTCCATATCCCCAATGCGGCGTAGCAGTGGACGCAGTTGATCATGGAGTCGCTGTTCCAGTGTTGACTCAATCGCAAATAGTCGTTGCTCCAGTGTGGCACGGTGGCGAATCGGGCTGCCCAGCCAGCGCCGCAGCATACGCCCCCCCATCGCGGTGCAGGTGTGGTCCATTACTGCAGCCAAGGTGTGGCTCTCCCCACCGGAGAGGTTGGATAGAATCTCCAGATTACGACGACTGGCGGCATCAATCACCACATGCTCTTGCTGGTGAACCACTTGAATGGTGTTGAGGTGGGGCAGGGCTGCGCGTTGGGTGTGTTGCAGATACTGCAGTAGTGCTCCGGCAGCGCCCAACCCTAAGGTCATCTCTTCACAGCCAAAACCGCTCAAATCTTTGGTGCCAAATTGACGAGAAAGCTCTCGTTGGGCACTCTCTAGATCAAAGTTCCACTCTGGCTGGGGGCGCAGTCCGCTACGTCCGGCCAACTGTTCGCGCAGTGCGGACTCTTCGCGGAACAGAATTTCAGCAGGTTGTAGCCGCTCCAACTCCCCCAGCAGCAGCTGCAACTCATCGATCTCCATCAACTGAAAGCGGCCTGCAGCCAGAGAGAGTAGGGCGACACCATAATGCCCCTCGTGGTCGAGAACGGCCACCAATAGACTTTCGTGACTCTCCTCCATCAGCGCCTCATCGGTCAATGTGCCGGGGGTGATGATACGCGCCACCTGGCGCTCTACAGGGCCTTTGCTGGTAGCGGGGTCACCCACCTGCTCACAGATTGCAACGGACTCTCCCAGTTTTACCAGTCGTGCTAGATAGGGTTCAGCGGCATGGTAGGGGATGCCCGCCATCGGGATCGGTTCACCCCCAGATTTTCCACGTGCAGTCAGGGTGATATCCAGCAGATCTGCAGCCTTTTTCGCATCGTCATAAAACAGCTCGTAGAAATCACCCATGCGATAGAACAGCATCACATCAGGATTCTCTGCCTTGATGCGGAGAAACTGCTGCATAACGGGGGTGTGCTGGGGTTTGCTGGTTTGGCTCATGTGAAGGAGAGGGGTTGAGTTATGTGGGTGGAGTGAATTATACCTACGAGTTGGGGTGGGGTTGAAAATTGAGGGGTTCAACCTCAGTTGAGTTGGAAGTTACTGCTGTCTCCCTCTTCCCAATACCTCATCCCGTACACTATTGGTAAACATTACGGCCTCTTCAGTCAGTTCATCCGTCACACCCAACTCTTTTAGTGTCTGTCTCAGATGTTCAACCACTGCATCAAAGTGGCTCTCATTGAGCCCACGCTCTACCAGTGGAGCATGGGCATCACGCAGTGAACGTCCCCCATAGGAGGGGACACCACCGAAGGCGAAGGTGAGAAAGGCCTTCTGCATGGCGCGTTGACGTTTCATGTCTGTGTGCTCAAAAAAGTGCTGAATGTGTGGGTCATTCAGTACCTTATTGTAGAAGAGCTCGACTGCTGCATTAACTGCAGCTTCTCCGCCCAGCTTTTCATAGAGAGATTCCATTGGGGTTACTCCAGGGTGCTTATCAGGTGATTTATTGTGAAAGTAGTCGAATGTAGCTGACCAGAGCCTCTACTTCGGGTTGTTTGAGAATCCCTTTCCATGCAGGCATAAAGCGCCCTTTTCCATCCAAAATACTCTGCGCTAACTGTTGGTTGGTGAAGCGGTTGGTCTCGTTGGGGTTGGTGTGGTCGGTGGGCATCATTCCAATCAGCTGAGTCATAATGCCGTCGCCATCTCCCTCAACGCCATGACACACTTGGCAGTACTTTTGATAGAGGTTGTATCCCGCTTCAGGGTCTCCCATCAACTCATGTTTTGCTCGGCTGAGAAAACGTAGATAGGCGATCAATGACTCAATCTGTGGGTCATTAAATACCTTCTCCCACTCCGGCATCGCATCACTCAGCAGGTTGTGGCGATCACGCCCTGTAATGGTCTGCTCCCCCCCTTTGATGATCTTGCGCAGGATGGTGTCACTGCGGGAGCGAACGGTGGTGGTGAGGTCTGCAGGGTGAATCTTCATCGCCTTGGCCAGTGTGCCATCTCCCTTGCCTTGTGTGCCGTGACAGAGCTGGCAGTAAGAGACGTAGAGCTTCAGTCCTTCATAGGCAGGGGGCGGGTTGGCTGATGCTGTGGGGGTGGTGAGGGTAGAGATGGCTACTGTGATGCTAAGTAGTAGGATGTGAAGTTGTCGCTGCATGGTGGTGAGCTCTCTGTTCTTGGTTATTATTGGTGGTTAGGGGTTCTGAATAGTGAGTATAGTGTATAAATGATCGAACAGAATATTGAAAAAGCAGTCGGAACTCTCTCGCAAGCGTTGATTGCTCATGGTTGTCGGGTAAGCGCTGCTGAATCGTGCACTGCGGGCTGGATTGCCAAGGCGTTGACTGATCCAGCAGGCAGCAGTGTCTGGTTTGAGCGTGGGTTTGTCACCTACTCTAATGAGGCCAAGATGGAGATGCTGGGCGTGCAAGCAGCGACGCTGCAGCGCTCTGGTGCTGTCAGTGAGGCGACTGTGCAGGAGATGGTTGTGGGTGTACTGGAACAGAGCCATGCAGAACTGGCTGTGGCCGTGAGTGGTATTGCAGGCCCCTCGGGTGGGAGTGCCGAAAAACCGGTGGGTTTGGTCTGGTTTGGTTGGCAGCGTAGAGGAGAGGCTATCACTACAGCGCAGCATATTTTCGATGGTGACCGTAATGCGGTGCGGGGGCAGACGGTGGTGGTAGCGCTGGAGGGGCTGCTTCGGTTGTTGCAGCCATGAGTGAGCGAAGACTGTTTTTTGCGCTAGAGCCACCACCCCAAGTGCGTGATCAGATCGCGCGTATCAAACAGCTGTGTGCGGTGGATAATCGAGGCCGTGCAGTCACGGAGGCCAATCTTCATCTCACACTGCAATTTCTGGGATGTATTCCAGAGGAGCAGATTGCTCCGTTGACTGTAGCGGCAGAGTCGCTCGCAGCAGCCCCTTTTGAACTGTCACTGGAGTGCTTTGGCCACTGGAAGGAGCCACGGGTACTGTGGATGGGGCCACAAATCACCCCAGTACCGCTGTTGGCGTTGCAGCTGGGGGTGGAGAACGCACTGGAAAAGCGCTGCGCTATCAAGCCTGAGGCTAAAGCCTATCGCCCCCATGTCACCTTGATGCGCAAGCTTAAGGTGGTGGAGTCACTGCCGCAGATGGAACCCATTTTGTGGCGAGTAGAGCAGTTCTCGTTGATGGAGTCGATCTCGACTGTTGATGGGGTCGTGTACAAGGCTCTCAAACAGTGGAAGTTACAGGCCGTTTAGCCAACAAACAGATCGCAAAACGGGTTGGGTACACCCGGTTTTTTATGGGATAATTCGCGGCTTTCTCATCGTAGGCAACTTGGCAAAACAGCATGGACGACAATCGTAAGAAGGCGCTACAGGCGGCACTGGGACAGATCGAACGACAGTTCGGCAAGGGTTCAGTGATGCGTCTAGGCGACGACAATGCACAGCGTGATATCGATGCGGTCTCTACCGGTTCACTGGGGCTGGATATTGCACTCGGCATTGGTGGTCTGCCACGTGGTCGTGTGGTCGAGATCTACGGTCCAGAGTCCTCAGGCAAAACCACGCTGACGCTACATGCCGTAGCGGAGATGCAGAAGCTCGGAGGTACCGCTGCCTTTATCGATGCAGAGCATGCGCTTGATCCGAATTATGCCGGTAAGCTGGGGGTGGATGTGGATGACCTATTGGTCTCCCAGCCCGATACCGGAGAGCAGGCGCTGGAGATTGCCGATATGCTGGTGCGTTCCGGTGCCGTCGATATTGTGGTGGTTGATTCGGTTGCTGCACTCACTCCGAAGGCAGAGCTGGAAGGGGATATGGGGGATCATCACGTAGGTCTGCAGGCGCGGCTGATGTCGCAGGCACTGCGCAAGCTGACCGCCAATATTCAACGCTCCAATACACTGGTGATCTTTATCAACCAGATCCGCATGAAGATTGGGGTGATGTTTGGTAACCCAGAGACCACTACCGGAGGTAATGCCCTGAAGTTTTACTCTTCAGTACGGCTGGATATTCGCCGTATCGGTGCAATCAAAAAGGGGGATGAGATCCTCGGTAACGATACCCGCGTTAAGGTGGTGAAGAACAAGGTGGCCCCGCCATTTAAGCAGGTCACCTTCGATATCCTCTATGGCGAAGGTATCTCTCGTGAAGGGGAGATTATCGATCTCGGTGTACAGGAGGGGATCGTACAAAAGTCGGGTGCGTGGTACAGCTACGGCACGGAGCGCATCGGACAGGGTAAAGATAATGTGCGTCAATTCTTGAAAGAGCACCCAGAGATGGCGCAGGAGATTGAACAGCAGGTGCGTGAGAAACTGTTGCCAAAAACGGCGCAGGTAGAACAGGGCAGTGACAACGAATCAGAGTAGCGGCACTCAAAGTGATGCGTGGAACCGCGCTCTGCGCCTGTTGGCGCGGCGTGAACACTCAGCACTGGAGTTGCGGCAGAAGCTGACGCGCAAAGGGGTTGATCCCGAGTGGATCGATCCCGTGTTGGAACGGTTGCTGGAAGAGGACTGGTTGAATGAGAGTCGCTTTGCCGAGAGCTTTACCCGCTCTCGTGTAGTCAGAGGGCTAGGTCCCTACCGTATCCGCAAGGAGTTGCAGGAGCGGGGGGTCGGTGAAAGAGATATTGAGGGTGCAATGGCACCGTTTGACGATGGCTGGTTTGATCTGGCGATCGAGGTGAAAGAGAGAAAATTTGGTGCAGAGCGGGAAGAGGATTTCCGTCAACGAGCAAAGCAGCAGCGTTTTCTGCAGTATCGTGGATTTACCCATGAGCAGATTCGCGCAGCAGTAGAGCATCATAACAGTTAAGCGTAGTGGAACCAGTAATATGAAAAGTAGTGAGATCAGACAAGCATTCCTGAACTTCTTCGAGCAGAAGGGGCATCAGGTGGTTGATAGTAGTCCATTGATTCCGGGTAACGATCCGACCCTGCTCTTTACCAACGCTGGTATGGTGCAGTTCAAGGATGTTTTCTTGGGGCAGGATAAGCGTAACTACAAGCGTGCCACTACGGTACAGCGCTGTCTGCGTGCAGGGGGTAAGCACAATGATCTGGAGAATGTCGGCTACACGGCACGTCACCACACCTTCTTCGAGATGCTGGGTAACTTCAGTTTTGGTGACTACTTCAAGCGTGAGGCGATTCAATATGCATGGGAGTTTCTGACCGAGACCTTAGGGCTGCCAGAGGAGAAGCTCTGGATTACGGTATATGAGAAAGATCCCGAGGCAGAGGAGATCTGGCTTAAGGAGATGGGAGTCTCTGCAGAGCGTTTCTCCCGTTGTGGGGCGAAAGATAACTTCTGGCAGATGGGGGATACCGGACCTTGTGGCCCCTGCACGGAGATCTTCTATGACCACGGTGCGCATGTGGCAGGAGGCCCGCCCGGCTCTCCAGATGAGGACGGGGATCGTTATATCGAGATCTGGAATTTGGTCTTTATGCAGTTTGACCGTGATGCAGAGGGTACTCTTAACCCACTGCCACGCCCCTCGGTCGATACCGGCATGGGGATGGAGCGTCTTGCCGCTATTCTGCAGGGTGGTCACAGCAACTACGATATCGACCTGTTCCAGAATCTGATGAAGGTGGTCGCCAAAGAGACCGGTGAAAAAGATCACAACCACACCTCTGTGAAGGTGATTGCAGACCATATCCGCTCCTGTGCCTTTCTCGCGGCAGATGGTGTGGTTCCCTCCAATGAGGGGCGTGGCTATGTGATGCGCCGCATTATTCGTCGCGCCATTCGTCATGGTTACAAGTTGGGACAGAATAACCCCTTTTTCCATAAGCTGGTGGCCCCACTGGTGGTCGAGATGGGAGAGGCCTATCCTGAGTTGAGCAAGGCCCAAGCGGTGGTAGAGCGGGTGTTGCTGAAAGAGGAGGAGCGTTTTGCCGAGACCCTAGAGCAGGGGATGCGCATTCTGGAAGAGCGTATTGCCAATCTAGAGGGGAGTGAAATTCCGGGTGAGACCATCTTCCGCCTCTATGATACCTACGGCTTCCCAGTGGATCTGACGGGGGATATCGCCCGTGAGCGTGAGTTGACGCTGGATATGGAGGGCTATGAACAGGCGATGGAGGCGCAGCGTGATCGCGCCCGTTCTGCCAGCAGCTTTAAAATGGCGGAAGCGGGGGGTATTGAGGTCGCTGAATCGACCCCATTTACCGGCTACGACAAGCTGGAAGATGAGTCGAAGGTTACCGCACTGTTTCGTGATGGGGTTGCCGTTGAACAGTTGAATGTTGGTGAGTCGGGAGTGGTGGTGTTGAACCGGACTCCATTCTATGGGGAGTCGGGTGGTCAGGTGGGGGACAGTGGTCGTCTACAGGGTGTGGGTGAGTCCGGTTTTGTTGTCAGTGACACCCAAAAACAGCCCAGTGGCGCACTACTCCATATCGGTCAGCTGGAGGGGGGGAGCCTCTCTATAGGTGATGCAGTGACTCCAGTGGTCGATGCCAGTGAGCGCAAAGCAACGGGCCGCAACCACTCGGCAACACATCTGTTACATGCCGCGTTGAGAACGGTATTGGGTGACCATGTACAGCAGAAAGGGTCGATGGTGAATCCAGAGCGCCTACGTTTTGACTTTGCCCACTTTGAGCCGATGACGGCAGAGCAGATTGCCGAGGTTGAACAGATGGTCAACGCACAGGTACTCGCCAGCCACCCTGTCGATAGCCAAGTGATGTCTATTGATGAGGCCAAGGCGACCGGGGCGATGGCGCTGTTTGGTGAAAAATATGGGGATGAAGTGCGTGTAGTGAAGATGGATGCATTCTCTACCGAGCTGTGTGGTGGTACCCATGTCACCACCACAGGAGAGATTGGCTTTCTGCGTATCATCTCTGAGAGTGGTGTCGCTGCTGGAGTGCGCCGTATTGAGGCGGTCACCGGAGAGGGGGCGTTACAGTATGTTGATAGCGGTGAGCAGACGCTGCAGCAGCTCTCCTCCTTGTTAAAAGGGAGTCGGGATACCGTGGGTGATAAGGTGCAGGCGCTGGTGGAGCAGAATCGTAAGCTGGAGAAGGAGCTGGAACGACTCAAATCTAAGCTTGCCAACAGTGCTGGTAATGACCTGATCTCCAGTGCAGAAGAGATCGATGGCATTAAGGTGCTAATCGCCCATCTCGAAGGGGCTGATGTAAAGACCCTGCGTAACACCATGGATCAGCTGAAAGACAAGCTTGGCTCTGCAGCGATCTTGCTGGCAACTGCGAGTGAGGGCAAGGTGGTGCTGGTGGCAGGTGTTACCAAGGATGCAACGGATCGCATCAAGGCAGGCGATATGATTCGCAATGCAGCTCCATTGGTCGGGGGCAAAGGCGGTGGTCGGCCCGATATGGCGCAGGGGGGGGGTAGTAATCCTGAAGCCATTCCTCAAATGGTTGAGGCCACACAGGCTTGGGCAAAACAACAGATTAATGGTTGATAACGGTTCATTACTACGGTTCTAAGAAAGATGGCACTAATTGTACAAAAATATGGCGGTACCTCAGTCGGTACCGTAGAGCGCATCGAGGCGGTGGCCGAGAAGGTCAAAATAAGTCGCGATGAGGGGAACCAAGTGGTTGTCGTAGTCTCTGCGATGAGTGGTGAGACCAACCGCATCATCGGCATGGCTAAAGAGATCGACCCCAATCCCACACCGCGTGAGCTGGATGTGGCAATGGCAACAGGAGAGCAGGTAACTATTGCACTACTCACCATTGCGTTGGAGAAGCGTGGCGTGCCGGCTAGATCCTATACGGGGCCACAGGTGAAGATCCTCACCGATAGCGCACACAACAAGGCTCGTATTGTTGATATCGATGGCGAACGGGTGAGGAGTGATTTGGATGCAGGTCGAGTGATCGTTGTCGCGGGCTTCCAAGGTATGGATGAGCACGGCAACATCACCACGCTGGGACGTGGTGGCTCCGATACCTCGGCAGTAGCCATTGCCGCAGCGGTCAAGGCCGATGAGTGCCAGATCTACACCGATGTCGATGGAGTCTATACCACCGATCCCCGAGTTGTCCCCCATGCACGTCGCATGGAGCGCATCACCTTTGAAGAGATGCTGGAGATGGCGAGCCTCGGCTCTAAAGTCCTCCAGATCCGTGCGGTCGAATTTGCAGGAAAATATAATGTCCCCCTACGGGTGCTCTCCAGTTTTGAGGATGGCCCCGGCACACTGATTACATTTGAGGAAGAAGGAATGGAGCAACCCGTTATCTCTGGTATCGCGTTTCAGCGTGATGAAGCCAAACTCACTATTCGTGGTGTGCCGGATGAACCGGGTGTCGCCGGTCAAATTTTGAGTGCAATCTCTGATCAAAATATCGAGATTGATATGATTGTGCAGAATATCGCCAACGATGGCACTACCGACTTCACCTTCACGGTTCACCGTAATGACTATGCTCATGCGATGGGTGCGCTGGAGCGAGTAGGGGCTGAGCTGAAGGCGCGTGAAACCATCGGTGATCAGAAGATCGTCAAGATCTCACTGGTCGGGGTTGGGATGCGTTCTCATGCCGGTATCGCTACAAAGATGTTCACTGCGCTGGCTGATGAGGGGGTCAATATTCAGATGATCTCCACCTCCGAGATTAAGATCTCTGTCATCATTGACGAGAAATATCTGGAGCTGGCGGTACGCGCACTGCACGATGCCTTCGAGCTGGAGGCTGAGCCTGAAGCGGCATAGTCTGAATAGTTGCAGAACATCAAGAAAGTCTTAATTTCTAATGTTCTAGCAATTGTTTTAATCATCGGTATACTCTCAGGAATCAATGGCATGAAGCCGTTGGGGGAACCTACAATAAGAAATGGAGAGAGGGAATGCTGATTCTGACAAGGCGTGTCGGAGAGACGGTTCGCATCGGGGATGATGTATCGATTACCGTGCTTGGGGTGAAGGGGAATCAAGTACGGATTGGAATTGATGCACCGCGAGAGGTGGCCGTTCATCGTGAAGAGATCTACCAGAGGATTCTGGATGAGGAGGAAGATCTCAATAACGACTGAGGGGGAGTAAAAAAGTCTATAAAACGGCGCCGATCATCTTTACCTGATGACGATGTGCAGGTATCCTATGCGCCGCTTCTCAGGATATGTAAACTGAGAACGCTAAAATGAAACATCTGGAGAGCTGGCCGAGTGGCTGAAGGCGCGCCCCTGCTAAGGGCGTATAGGTGAAAGCTTATCGAGGGTTCGAATCCCTCGCTCTCCGCCATACACTAAACCCAAGCAATTGAATCCGAAAGATTCTGCTTGGGTTTTTTAGTTTTGGAGTACAAGATGGGGGGCAGGTAGGTTTATCATTCGGTGAGAATTTTGCATTTCAGACTTGAATCCGCCTTATCTTCAGTAGCCTTCACGTCTCTGCTCCCTCGCCCTTGCAGGGGGAGGGCTGGGGAGGGGGTAGAGCGATGATCTTAGATGTTATAAAAAAACAAAAAAACCAACTCGACATTAAGTTATTGGCCTATTCAGCTTTGCTCAAGGGCAGTACCACCGTGAAACAGCTCCCCTCTAGCTCTTCTCGGCTCTGTGCAATTACCTTGCCTCCATGGTGGGTAGCAACCAGTCGTACAATGTAGAGTCCTAACCCCAGATGTGGGCGTTCTGGGTTACTCTCCTTACGAGAGGAGACCATCGACTCAAATAGGGTGTCTCGGATCTCTTGATCAATGGCTGGGCCTTCGTTGCAGATATGAATGGTGACCTTGGATTCGCTAAGGGTAACCGTTACATCAATAGGGCAGCCGGGGTCACTGTAGTCCACCGCATTGTTAAGCAGGTTATCCAGCATCTGTTCAATGGCGTAAGGCCAGCCCGCTAACAGAATGCTCTCTTCGGGGAGTTCAATATTGAAGTGTTGCAGTGTATGGGTGTTTTGGTAGTTGTCGAGGTACTCATCGAGCAGTTCGCGCAGATCAAAGGGCTCTTCGCTATCCGGTGCCAGTGCCTCCTCTAAGCTAGAAGCCTCAGCAAGGCTCTGCACCATGGAACCCAGTCTACCGATACCTCGTCGACTTTTTCTCAAGTACTTTTGGCTCATCTCACTCTCGGGGATCTCTTGCTCTAGGTGCTCTAGTGAGGTGGAGACAATGTTGAGTGGATTCAGAATCTCATGTTTCAACATCCGTGGCATACGCTCTAGGTAGTGGTTGTAGCGTGATATGCGGTTGAGCATGGCTGAGATGCTGCGAGAGAGGTCGCCCAGCTCATCGAGTGCATGGTGCTCTGTGTGGATGGTGTCACTGATGATGCGCCCTCCCTCATCAATGGCCTCAGAGGTCTCTTGTTGCAGTCGGTGCAGACGCAGTGCGAGCCGAGTGGCGATGGTGATTAAAACCAGTGAGGCGATTAGGATTGCCAATAGTGTGGAGCCAATGACATTCTCTAGAGTAATACGCAACTCAGATAAAATGCGTAGGTTGCTCTGTTCAGCAACCACTACCCCCAGCTCTCCCTCCTCACCATGAATAGGATAGATGATGGTGATGACCTCGGCCTGCTTATCGTAGGAGGGGCGAATCAGACGTTGCTCCTGGCCGCTCTTTAGAGCGCGGTCAATGGCTTCCCAAGCAAATTCACGGGTGTCACGGATCGGTTCATCAAAGTGTTGAATTGGGGGGCCAAAGATCCAGTCAAACAGAGGGGCGGTGAGGCGGCTGCGCTCCTCTTTGCGGTTGATGGTGGTGAGTAGCGTTCCGGCCGTGGCGACAACGCGACGATGTTGATCGGTGATGGAGAAGCGGGCATCGGGTAGGTCGATGGCGTGAATCATCCGCTCCATGGATGGGGCGGGAAGATAGACGTGGTTGAGTGAGGCTGCAGTGTGTTCTTTGAAGGTGCCGACCTCCATATGTGGTGTGCGTTCATGAGGATCATCAATATCCACAATCGAAAAAGAGAGTGCGGTGTTTTCGCGAATCAATTTACGTGGGATCTTTAACTCAATGGTGTAACCCGTGGGGTTGGGGTGCATGGATGCGGTAAAGATTCGCTCATGTTTACCACTCTTCGGTTTCTCCCATGATGCCTCCATACGGTAGATACTCATTAAGCCGGGTTCATAAGCCGTTGCCAGATAGTTGCGGGGTTCACGATTTTGGTGTTGTAGATGGATACGCAGATGGTCACCACTGTCTACGCGTAGCCCTTTATGGCGACGGAATAGGGTGGTGTTGTCGGTCACCCGAAACAGTGCATAGATATAGCGGCTGTCGGAAGAGATCCCCATCAGATGCTGAAAGGAGAGGTCGCTGGACTGATACTGTTGTCCTCCCCGTAGAATATGAGGTTCGCCATACTTGATAGAGCGCTCAAGAATGGCACTCCACTCGCTGAAGTCAGGGTTGTCAAAATCGGGAGGATCAGCCATCTCATGTACATAGAGATCTTGGTCACTACTCAGTTGGTGGGGAATACCTGTCTCTGGATTAAATAGCTCTGGGTTGTTGTGGAGCACAGTGGCAACCGCCTGTGAGGCCATGGAGAGTGCATTCTCCTGCCCGCGTAGCAGAAACTGATTCATCTCCTGCAGCATCTTGTAGCCCATCACCGGGATGGTGAGAAAGAGGATGATGGCAAAGATCAGCTTGTTGCGAATGCCGCCCCAGCGCCGTAGGCGCAGTATAAAATTGTGGTTCAGCACTCCCAACGGTAGCCCACTCCAAATACATTACGAATACAGCTGAACTCTGGATCGATTCGTTTGAACTTGATGCGAATACGGCGAATGTGACCATTGATGGTGTTCTTCTCGACAATGGTCTGTCGGGTCACGGGCATCAGAGACTCATAACTGAAGGCTTCTCCGGGGGATTGTGCCAGTGCCTCGACCAGCCAAAACTCGGTCAAGGTCAGCTCCACGGGCTTCTCTTTCCAGTGGACAGAGAGGGCGGTCTCATTGAGGGTCAGATCTCCCTGAACCTCATTGCTGGCTGCAACGGCGTTGACATGGGTGAGTCGCTCCTCAATACGAAACAGTGAAGAGACCCGTACAATCAGGTAGTCGAGTGTGATCGGTTTGATGAGATAGTCCCATGCCTCTAGACTGAGTCCCTCTACACGGTCCATCTCCCCATCTCGTGCAGTGAGAAAGATGACAGGAATGTTGGGGTGCTTCTGGTGTAGTGCAGTGCAGATCTCAAAGCCAGCATCATGATTTTCACCCAGCATCACATCCAGAATGGCGAGATCGGGCAGGCTCTCCTCAAACCCCCGCAGGGCATCCTCCTTGTTTGCATAGGCGGTAATTTCATACCCCTCTCGGCGCAGTGCATCGGTGTAGTTCTCGCGCTGGTCGGGGTCATCCTCAACGATCGCAATTTTTCTATTCATAATGGTGGCTCAGTTAAAATCCCTAAATTCATATGTTGCGTTGATAGTATATACTTCGCAGGTTTTTTGCCCCACTTGTTGTCTAAAGATAGATTGGTATTGAATTAATTATGAAACTGACTACCCGTTTTGCCCCCAGCCCGACCGGATATCTCCATGTTGGAGGTGCTCGTACTGCACTCTTTTCTTGGCTCTATGCCCGCAAGCATGGAGGAGACTTTATTCTGCGTATCGAGGATACAGACCGTGAGCGCTCTACCGAGGAGTCGGTGAATGCGATTCTAGAGGGGATGAGCTGGCTTGGGCTGGAGTATGACCAGGGGCCGTTCTACCAGACCCACCGCTTCGATCGCTATAAAGAGATTATCCAACAGTTGCTGGATCAGGGGGATGCCTACTACTGCTACTGTAGTCGCGAAGAGTTGGATGCAATGCGTGAGGGGCAGCGTGCCCGAAAAGAGAAGCCACGTTATACCGGGTTGTGTCGCAGCCGTACCGAGCCTCGTGATGGGGTAGAACCTGTGATCCGCTTCAAGAATCCGACTGATGGTGTGGTTGTTGTAGAGGATGTTGTGCGCGGTAAAGTGGCATTTCAGAATAGTGAATTAGATGACCTGATTATTGCCCGCTCTGATGGCACACCCACCTACAATCTGACCGTTGTAGTGGATGATCTGGATATGGGGTTGACCCATGTGATTCGTGGCGATGACCACCTCAACAATACACCACGCCAGATCAATATCCTCAAGGCGTTGGGGGCTGAGCTACCCAAGTATGCGCATCTCCCCATGATTTTGGGATCAGATGGCGCTCGTCTCTCCAAGCGCCATGGCGCGGTAAGTGTGATGCAGTATCGTGATGAAGGATTCCTGCCAGAGGCGTTGCTCAACTACTTGGTGCGTTTGGGGTGGTCACATGGAGACCAAGAAATTTTCTCTATAGAGGAGATGATTGAACTGTTTGATGTGGAGAGTGTTAACCACTCAGCCTCTACCTTTAATCCTGAAAAGCTGTTGTGGTTGAACCAGCACTATATCAAGAGCAGCAGTCCAGAGCATGTTGCGCGCCACCTAAGCTGGCACCTCGGAGAGCGGGGGATTGATCCATCAGAGGGACCAGATATTCTGAAAGTGGTTGAGTCCCAGCAAGAGCGCGCTAAAACATTGGTGGAGATGGCAGACAACAGTACCTTCTTCTATCAAGACTTCGATGCGTTTGAAGAGAAAGCAGCAAAGAAGAATCTGAAGGCGGCAGCACAGGAGCCGCTGAGTCAACTGCGTGCAGGGCTGGCTTCGTTGGATGTGTGGGAGGCAGAGCCTATTCATGAGCTGGTTAAACAGATTGCAGAGAGTATGGATCTTAAGTTGGGTAAGGTTGCACAGCCACTGCGTGTAGCGGTTGCAGGGGCAGGGATCTCCCCGCCAATTGATATCACACTGGAGTTAGTAGGGCGTGAGCGTGTGTTGCAGCGCATCGACATGGCGCTGGCCTATATCGAGCAACGTGTTGCTGCGAATGGTGGATAGAAAATAGTGATAAAAATGCTTGCGAGCTTATAGCCAAACTCATATAATACGCGCCTCGTTATCTACGGATGACCGCAGCCGGTCAGTATTGGTTGCAGTGTTATACGGGGCTATAGCTCAGCTGGGAGAGCACCTGCATGGCATGCAGGGGGTCGGCGGTTCGATCCCGCCTAGCTCCACCAAGTAACTCAAGCGTAATAGTGACAAAAGTTTTTTGTCCCCATCGTCTAGAGGCCTAGGACACCTGGTTTTCATCCAGGCAACAGGGGTTCGAAACCCCTTGGGGACGCCATATGTATACAAAAAAGCCGCTGATTTTCAGCGGCTTTTTTGTTTCTGTCTTCTGGGTGTGCCCACATTTTGTCCACATTGAGCTGAGGATCGGGCCTGAATCTCCCCGTACAGTGCCTTAGAGATTGGAATAGTGCGGTTTCTCTGGGCTTTCATTTGATGGTGTAGATGAACTGGACTGGAGTACACCGATCATTACAGAAGGTACACGGTATGACTATGGTGAAAAGCGATACCGTGTTGTTGGTCAGATTGGTGGGCGGGCACATGTGGTTGTGTTTACGACTATTCAAGATGGTATCCGGGTGGTCAGCTTTCGTAAGGCAAACCCTCGTGAGGTGAAACGATATGAACAGACAACCTAATCCTGAATTGATTGATGATGAGAACCCTGAGTGGACTGAAGCAGATTTTGCAAATGCGAGGCCTGCTGCTGAGTTGCTTCCTCATCTCTTGGGTAAAGAGGTGGCGGATGAGGTGCCATGTAAGAAGGACTGATTTTGAATCTTGAAAAAACTAAATTAAAGAATCCACGCCCCTTCTAGGGGGTTACTGCAATTCCATGTCCTTTGGGCATGGATATTGAATCGGGGGGGTATAAATTGGGGACTTATTGGTGAGCTTCATAGACTGAGCCGACAGTTCAAAGAAAGCATGTATGGTCAGTAATGAGTAAAAAGGTCGAAGAGCTGAAAACAGCCCTGTAAAGAGAAACCTAGGCACTCGCCAATATCACCAAAACTCCGGCGATGGAGAAGCCCTTTTCTTTGTGACCCTGAAGAGGATCAGTTCAAGAATTTGAGTAGTGCAAATAGTACAGAGAGACTGCCAACCATCCACTTGATTAGGCGGATCTCCATCTCTTTGAGGTCAAGGTGGAGGTCGGTTTTGAGTGTATGCAGATCGCCCTTGGTGGTTAGGTTTTCCAGATTTATTTCGTTGATCTTCTTCTGTGCCCGCGCCAATGCTTCGGCCTGTTCTTCGGTAAAGCCAGAAGATTCAAGCTCTTTTACAAAGTCGAGTGTGTCAAAAGTAACGGCGTTCATAGGTAAAAGAATAGCAATAACCCTGCCAAATAACAACTCAGCTGGGCCTTTGTGGGCTGATAGTAGCTTAGATTGGAGTATATGAGATGAGTGTTGAAAGCGCATAGGGGCCGGTACTTCATGGTTGTAACGTGCAGCCATATACCAACGGTCTGTCGTACAATACGGCAGACCGTTTTTTTGTTTCTGGAGTAGAGCGATGAGAGTCATCCTGATCTGGGCGCTGTTTATGATTAACTACCGCCTGTTTGCCCCCGACTTTGATGATGGTAGCTGTTTGGCGATTTTGCCGTGGGTGGAGTGGTCGGTGCTACCACTACTAATGGCGGCGCTCTATTTTGACCTGCGGGCCGTGGTGGTGCGCTATCGTCGGCTTGCTGAGTGGCGTGGTGAACGCCAACGTTATCTGCGGATGCGTAACTGGGTACGTACCCATACTGATGCGGGCGGGGTGGTATAACGATGCGTACTATTACATTGTTGATTATCTTGACGCTGCTTAGTTGGCAAAACCCGATGGGTTTGTCTGGGGTGATCTGTGAGGAGCAGATGCTGGCACTGTTCCGCTTTGCGTTACCGGTGGCTGCTCTGTTGTTCCTGCTTGATCTGTTTAACTTTGCGGCTCGACTGTTGGAGCGTCGTGCGCGGCGAGAGGTGGCTGATTATGAGTGGCTGGAAAACTGGGTAGAGCGACACATCTCTAATGATCATCCATCCTGAACTGTTTTGTCTCGCCATCAAAGGGTGAGGTGAAGCTGAGTTCATAGCTACAGAGCATCAAATCCTCTCTATCATCGCTGCCCCCATAGAGGCGGTCCCCCACAATAGGGTAGCCAGCCTCGGAGAGGTGTCGGCGAATCTGATGTTTTCTGCCGCTCTCAATTGAGATCTCCAGTAGTGAACGCCCCTGTTCGGGGAGCGGCTTAAGCAGTGTGATATGGCTACAGGCAGGCTTGCTATCAATCGTTGTCTCAATAGTGAGTGGTTGTTGCTTAGCCTCAAATAGCCCGTGTACGGTGGCGCGGTAGATTTTTTTTATACGGCGTTGCTGAAACAGCGCAGAGAGTGCTGCTGCACTCTTCTTGCTGTGTGCTAGTAGCATCAAACCTTGTGCGGCACGGTCCAGTCGGTGGACGATAAAGGCGGGGCGTTGTGGGGTTAGTTGTTGCTCGGCCCAGCGGTAGAGGGTGGTGTGGTCCCCCCACTTAGAACCTTGTGAGAGCATCCCGCAGGGCTTGTTCCATACGCTGAACTCCTTGCCATCATAGAGCAGTGTAGCTGCTGGTGGTGTTTGATCTATCACCTTGGGGTTGTAGTAGAGGTGGAGCTGATCTCCGCTCTTCAATAGTCGCTTAGCGCGGCGAATTCGCTCTGTACCGTTATTACGTGTGAGCCAGACAGCACCACACTGCATCACCTGCTTGATGCGCCCTTTGGAGAGGGGAGTGTGTGTAGCCAACAGTGATACTGCAGTCTGTCCCTCCTCTGTTAGAGTGAGGTGTAGCTCCAGCGGTTCTATTTCAGACACGCTTTATGCTCGCCTCATGCTTGCTTCATTGGCTTAATCAGTACAATCAACAGAGGCAGTAGCATCAGGTTTGCGGCCAGCGCAATCACCATCGAGAGCCCGGTTAACAGTCCAAAATAGATGGTTGGGATAAAGTTGGAGAAAGAGAGAATAGAGAAGCCGAGCGCAATGATCAGGGTGGTGTAGTACATCGCCTTGCCAATCGAGCGGTGGCTGCGCTGAATTGCACCCCAGTAGTCCTGATCTTTCTTGAACTCATTACTGAAGCGGTGAACGTAGTGAATGGCATTATCCACTGCAATACCGATTGCGATGGCCGCAATGGTGATGGTCATGATGTCGAGTGGTATTCCTAGAGCACCCATCAATCCCAGAATAGATCCCGCTGCGATGATATTGGGGATGATGGTCAGTGCGGCCATCTTCAGGTTACGGAAGAGCACGATAAACATCGCCAAGATTGCTAGGAAGACGAAACCCAAGGTGAGGATCTGTGAACGGAATAGGCTCTGTAGCATATTGTTGTAGAGTACCAGCATCCCAGTCACCCTGACCTGTTCTGGCTGTAGCCCCAAGTCGGTTACCAGCCCATTCTGGATGCGTTGAATCAGCTCATTGCGGCGTAGCTCAGGATCGGAGTCGTAAACACGCATAGCATAGCGAAGCTGGTTCCCATCTTCTGAGAGGTAAGGTTTGAGTAGAGAGTCTTTGATCGACTCCGGTAGATTTTTATGGATGATGGAGAGAAAGAAGTCATCAATTTTGTCGCCATCATTCAGGTCCTCCATCAACTGCATGGTAGAGGTGATCGAGAGTACCTTGCCGATCTCTGGCATGCCATCCAGATAGTGGTGAATCTTGGCGGCATCCTCCAGCATAAAGCTGTTGAACCAGTAGCTGTCGCTGAGGCTGCCGCTATCACCCTCCGTGCCCAATCCCGGCATATCCATGTCGATCATATCCATGCCAGCGTCGAGCATCTCATCCATAAAGGGGAGGTAGCCCTCATCCTCTGCGGTTTCCGCTTCTGGCTCTGGTGGGTTGAGGAAGGCGTCTGGTGCATCAATGATCACCTCTAACGGTGTGGTGCCGCCGAGCTTTTGGTCGATCAATGCCATCCCTTGATAGATCTCAGTGGTTGGCTTGTAGTAGTTGATAAAGCTATTCTCTACCGTGAGTTGGCTAACCCCAGTAATGGTAGCCACAACCAGCAGCGCAAAGGTGGTTAGTACGGGCCCTTTTTTATTGTGAATAAACTGGCCTACAGCACCTGTGATCTCCCCAGCAATATCCTTACGCTGCACAGAGGCCTGTGGTTTCATCAATACCAGTAGTGCGGGGAATAGGGTGAAGGCAAGGATCAGCGCGATTCCTGTGCCGATCGCCATCACAATACCAAAGTCAATTACTGGACGGATGCCGCTGACAATCAGTGAGCTGAAGGCGACGATTGTGGTGATTGCGGTGTAGAAGCAGGGTAAAGCCTTGCTGCGCAGGGTCTCTTTGACCAGTGTGTACTGGCTGCAGCTCTCATCTTCTGCGTGTAGTTCACGATAGCGCACAATCAGGTGCACGGTGAGTGAGAGTGTGATGATCAGCAGTAGTGAGATAAAGTTAGAGGAGACCACCGTGACGGGCCAGTTCATCACTCCAAGGAATCCAGTGGTGATGATTCCTGCAGCAAAGCAGGTCAGAATCGGCAGGATAATCCAGCGTGGGCGGCGGAAGGCGATGGCGAGAATGGTGAGTACAAATAGCAGTACTCCAATGCCGAAGGTGGAGAGGTCATGACGCACAAACTCAATGGAGTCGGCGACAATCATGGGTACCCCTCCAAGATGCATCTTGGCTTTGTCTTTATGCGACTGCATAACACTGCGTATGCTGTTGATGGTCTGCTGTTGAGTGGCCTGCATCTGAATGTTGTGTAGACGGAACTGCTGGCTCACACTCTTTAGCTCTTGTTGTAGCTCTGGAGTTAATGCGTTGTTGAGGCGAAGCCCTCGCAGCTCACTACGGCGGTTGAGTAGTCGTAGATAGGTCTCGTCACGCTTTAAATTCAGCTGTAGTGCGGTGGTGTCCCCCCCGGGGCTGACTAACAGGTTCTGATAGAGAGGGCTGCTGAGAAACTCTTTTCGTGCCAGCGTGATATCGGTGGAGGGGGTCTGTAGTGTGGGTGTCTCACGCTGAATATCGGTAAAGCCAATGGGGGGGCTGTTGATCAGTGGTACATTGAGGATGCTGGTAACGCTGGAGATGGTCTCAATCGCCAGTAGTTGATTCTGCATCTGCTCCAGGTCGTTGAGAATCTCTGCGCTGAATAGGTCTTTGTTCGGGGTGTAGGTGATGACCAGATAGTCATCCGACTCATAACGCCCCTGAATTGAGCGGTGATACTTCAGGCTCTCATCATTCTCCAGTACCAGAGAGTCTGCTGAGGCATCCAGATAGAAGTTCTGTGCGTAGTAGGCAGAGCCAACAACCAATAGAAGTAGGGTGAAAAGTGTGACCCAAGGTTTCCCCAAAACAATTCGATAATACATAAAAAAGTCCATGCGAATCTGTAAGGGGGTAATTCTACAGAGGGTTTAGCGAAAGGTTAATAAAAACCCATAAAATCCGGTGAAATCTTTCTGTGAAATGTTGCTTGTCACCACACGAACTTTCCCATAGAATTCAAACCAATTCACGGGTAGAGATTGTGATGTTGTTCGAGTTTGCTTTGGCTGCTTTTCATATCCAAGATGTACGGTGAAGTTTAGGTGCGCCGTTAATGGGTGTATATGTTTAGTAGTTTTATAGGTAATAATTGACATGGCAACAGGTACAGTAAAGTTCTTCAACGACTCTAAGGGTTTTGGTTTCATCGTTCAGGATAACGGTGGTGATGACGTATTCGTTCATTTCCGCGCAATCCAGGGTGACGGTTTCAAGACTCTGGCAGAGAACCAGAAGGTAAACTATGACGTTGAAGAGGGTCCTAAGGGGCTGTCTGCAGTGAATGTGACTAAGATCGACGGCTAAGCCCAGATCGATTTCATTCGGAAAGCCCGCTTTATGCGGGCTTTTTACTTTGTATGAGGTACCAAAAATGAGGTACCAAAAAGGCATTTTTAGAGATGCTGCATGGTGTGTTGATGAAAAATAGTATTGAGTTCTATATCCAATTTGATTACAAGGGGAAGACCCTTCGACCTACACTCACGGTAGATCTGGATGAGATGATGCAGCAAGGGTCCGTATCAAATCTCTACCCGCTGCTGGCGCGGAAGAATGGGATTGGTCTTTACAGCTATGAGCTGGAGATTATGGAGTCGTTGCCATTGAAGGTCGCTGCGGTGGAGGGGATGGCGGCAGAGTTTGTTCAAGAGGAGCAGTTTGATCAGAGTGGATTTGAAGTCGCGTGGCACACGGAGCAGGCTCGCTCCCGAATTGAAGAGATCGCTCAGCAGCACGTCAGTAGTGATCTGTTGATAAAGCACCCAGAGCTGATGGATGCACTACTTGCGGTCTATGCACTGGGAAAAGAAGGTCATTGAAGTCCGTTAATATTTCCGGGGTGAGAGGCTATCTACTGCTCTGTAGCCATATGCGTGCCTATACGACACTGTTGGGCCACATTCTCGGCAGCCATGATCAAGTCACCGGATATTCTGAAATGCATATGCGCCTGCGCAACCAGCAGGAGTTGCACCGTTTGGCGCTGCAGGTGGCACGGCATAGCCGTAAGCACTATCGTAATTGCTATGTGTTCGACAACCTGCTGCATGACCATCTACCTATAACAGGAAAGGTACTACGACGCCATGATGTCTATCCGCTGGTGATGGTGCGAGAACCGAAGGCGACCATTGAGAGTATTCTGCGTCTCAAGGCGCGCTTTATCGAAGAGGTGTCGGTAGCGGAGAGCTACTATATTGCACGGTTGGAACGGTTGAAACAGACGATTTTGTTGAGTGAGGGGAGTAGCCTCTTTATGCAGGGGGAGGCTCTGATAGAGCGCAGTGATGCGGTGCTGCAACAGCTGGCGGAGTGGCTGCAGCTCGACACCCCTTTAAGAGGTGACTATCAACGTTTTCAATATACAGGGAAACGAAAGTTGGGTGATTCGTCCATACATATTCACAGCGGGCGAATTGTCAGTGAGAGGGAGCGTTCTGATCAGAGGTCACCACTGTTGCAAGCGGGAGAGGTTAGCCGTTCTGAAGATGCCTACCAACAGTTTCTAGAGTTTGCTTCAGTTAATGTCGCAGCGGACAAAACGGTGCTTGCCTGAGGCTCCACGAGGTATGGCGGCAACCTGTTTGATTGTGAAGCGCATACTTTTCCCCATCTTCTGCCGAAGTTGCTGTTCAATCTGATGTTGTAGACCTTCTGGCAGTGGCTGCTGCGCCACTATAGTCAGTGTAATCTGCTCCAGCTGTGGTTGAAGAAACTGATACTGCTCAACTCCCTCCACACCATCCAGCAGGTGGATGAACCAGGCAGGGTAGATACGTTGTCCATTGGGGCTCTGTAATAGATCATTGCTGCGACAGACTTCCATCTCCATTAGCGGGAAAGGGGAGCCACAACTGCACGGTTCGTCCAGTAGCTGGCCGTGGTCACCGATCTGATAACGGATGAATGGCATTAAGCGATTGGTGAGTGATGTGACCAGCAGCTGATGCTCTCTGTCCACCTCAATAGACTCCAGTGCAACCAGATCGGTAAAGACATGCTGATTTCCATGGCTGCATTCACAAGAGATATTGGGTACCTCACGGCTGCCATACTGGTTGTAGAGTTTACACTGAAACGCGGCCTCAATTTTTTTACGTTGCCAAGGGTAGAGCACTTCTGCGGTACAGAAGCAGCCTCGTATGGTGTGGGGAAGGGGGATCTGCTGTTCTAAGATATAGCGTGCCAGCTCAGCTAGAATGGATGGATAGCCACGAATCACCACAGGGCGAAGCCGTTGAATCTCTCTACACCACTGTTGTAGACGTGCTTCATTAAACTCAAAGGCTGCGAGGGTCTGTTCGGCTGAGATAAGCCGTTGCCACTGTGCAGAGAGCGTTTGCTTGGGGGAGAGGTCTTGTGTAGCTCCCCAAAATTGTAGTACAGACTCTCCCGGCTTCCAGCCGCACTGCATAAAGCTGCGATACTGCCCTGCACGCATCAGCTCTAGTTTGTGTTGGTCATAGTAGTAGGTGAGCGGGGTTCCGGTAGAGCCGCCAGTATGGCCCTCTTTGATTGTTGCAGGGTCTGCCGTATGGTCTAGTAGCTGGTCGCGTTGGGTGATGAGATCCTGTTTCTGTAGTATGGGCAATCGATTCAATTGATGATCCCACTCCAGATTGCTGAAGCGGTTGCCATAGTAGGGGGAGTGGGAAACCGCATACTGAATCAATGTAGTGAGGTCGCGTTGCTGTTGCTGCTGTAGAGTGGCAGGAGTCAGTTGCTGGTTTTTTAGTAACCGTTTAAGCTCAGCAAAGCGTAGCGGATAGTGGAGGCGTTGCAGAGAGGATCGCAGTGGTCGTGAGAGTGACATCGAGGGTTGACTAGGATTGCCCTAAACTTTTTTGAAGATGATTGGCCCATGCCTGTCGGTCTAGAGGATAATCAAGCAGGGCATCAGCAATGCTCTGTAGGCGCTTGTTGCGGTGTTTATCTGAGTTGATCTGCTTCCAGACCGGAGCTTGCTGCAGGAAGTTGCGCCGTATGTTTTGGATAAAGAGCTGTACGGTTTTGGGCGGTTGTTGACTGTTGTTCCACCATGCGGATGGATTGTTCAACTGCTGCTCAAACTGCTGAAGTCTCTCTGTGATCTGTTGTTGCTGGGTTAGGTAGCGTGCTCGCATCTGCTGTTCGGTCTGCTGTAGCGCCTGCATCAGTTCAGAGTGGGAGAGTTGGGTTGTCGGGTACTCTTGTTTTACCAGTCTTTCTAGTGTGAATAGCATGACATCCCCATAGAACTGCCGCTCAAACTCACCGGATAGGTCGATCTGTGGCCGCTCCTTACCCTGTGTGACACCGGGGCGGTGTTCAGCCTCTGTTGAGTCATCCAGTGTTCGTTTATGCACCATTGGTAGATTTACGGAGAGAAAGCGTTCCCCCAAATCCTGCTCCAGTAAACGGCCTAGCATTGGTCCAGCCATTCGTAATTTGAGTGCAGCAAAGGGGATAAAAGCGTTAAGCCCCTCTGGAGTAAATAGGTAGTTGGCGGTATATACCGTGCGTGCGGGCTTGATACTTTGCTCCAGTGGCTCTGGTTGGTGATAGGAGCGACGGGTGGGGTGTTCGCCATAAAAAAAGGCATTCAGTTGACGGGTAAAACCATTCAGGCAGGTACTGTGGTCATGCGCTCCATCCAAAGTGCAGCGATACTCATACGCATCGGGTGGAACAGGGTAACCAAACAGGTCAGTCATGTCGTGATAGGCGGCTTCCCCTTCCTGATGGTTTTCTCCCTTGTGAAACTGGCATGGGCTCTCCTGTGCTTGTTCAGCAAGCTGTGAGAGAAAATGGTTTAGGTCTAGTAGCAGATTATTTGCCATCACAGTAGGAGAGACGGGTGGGTCTCCCACCAGTTTTCCTGTCACCATTACGGGAGATCTCTCTGTAAAGATGCGATCAAACTGGTAGAGGTAGTTGATGCTGTAGAGCTCATCTTCGTGCTCCCCATCGCTAAGGTTGACCCGAAACTCTTGGTCGCTATCTACAAACCAGAACAGCAACTTTCCAGAGTGTTGCTGGCTCAGCTCAGCCAGCTTTAGATAGGCGAGGTTGCGGGTGGTTGAGGCCCCTTTATGCTGTTCTGCAGTGCGGGGGAGGGGGGCTACCCGCTGCAATATATTTTGCTCAGCGGTGGAAAATTGATTGAGCAGTGCCTGTTGCTCTATAGGGCCAAAGTAGATGGACTCAATGCCCCGATGGCTGAACTGCTGAGTCAACTGCCGGATGGCGGTTTGGCCCTCGGTGGTGATGCTGTCATCAGAAATCAGCAGGGTGAGTTTCTGATAGTCTCCACGGCTGTTCTGCCCATAGTGAAACTTTTCGCATAACTGATACAGGCTATGTAGGCAGCGCTCTAGCTGTTGAGGACGATCGGCAACCGGGATGGTGATGATGAAGTGGTGACGATCATCTGCTTCGGTGTGGGTGATCCACTCCTCTAGTTCTCGGTATAACGTTTGACTCTGTGTAAGGCATGTTGGGCTGAGAGGGGCGTTTGTGTAGTCCTGTTCCGCTCTGCTTATAGCTTGATGGTAGAGCGGAATCAGTGTCTCGGCACGGTGTGGCAGTGGTTGCCCATCGAGTATGTTTGGATGTTGCTGAAGAAGTGCCTCCAGAGCAGCAGTGGTCGGTATCGACATGGTTGAGTGGCCATTAGCGCCCAGACTGGTAGTCGGGGAAGGCGTTCTTATCGATGGGGATCTCAATCAAGTTGATGCCTTTGCGCAGGTCACATCTGCTAAAAAGTTGTTGCAGGTCATCTTGATCATCAATGCGTTGGTGATTCACTCCGAATGATTGAGCCAGTAGTGCAAAATCTGGGTTTACAAAATCACAATCGATATAACGCCCTTGATACTGCTGAAACTGATTTTTTCGGATCAACCCCATGGAACCGTTATTCAGCAAGATGACATTGATGGGGATGTTGTAGTTAACAGCGGTCATCAACTCCATGCCGCACATCTGAAAGCCTCCATCCCCCAGAATGGCAAAGGTGGGGTGTTGCAGCTTCAGTGAGGCCCCAATGGCTGCAGGCAATGCATATCCTAGTGAGGAGATGCCTGAGTTGGGGTAGTAGTGGTGCTTGTTGGAGGCTTTGAACAGTGTCTGTCCGTAGATGATGTTGTCATCAAATAGGGAGAGCTCTCCTTCGATCTGCGCCTCTAGCTCAGCAAAGAACTGTTGAATTAGTGTGGGAGTAGCACGCAGTACAGGGTTATCGTGGTTGGAGTGGTACTCTGTGATGGTTCCGGTAGATGGCAGCTGTTCCAGTAGCTGCTCTAAAAATGGGGCAATATCGGTCTCAATCGACAGGTCAGCTGAGAAGACTTTCTCCAGTTGAGTATGGTCGTAATCAACTTGAATGATGACTTTATTATCGAAGAGTTGAGATTTCCAGAGATAGCTGGTGCGCTCGTTAAAGCTGGCCCCGAGAATAAAGAGTAGATCGGCCTCTTGTGTGATCTGTTGTAGTGCGTTCCCGTCTGATGTGACTCCCAGTGTTCCCAGCCACTGTGGACTATTCTCATCAATGACCCCTTTCCCTTTGAGTGTGCTGGTTACAGGGATATCCAGCTGTTGGCTTAGCGCTTGGAGCTGTGCTTCTGCCCCTGAGCGGATGCAGCCATATCCAGCAATAAACACAGGGTGTTGGGCACTCTGTAGCAGGGAGCTGACTTGGTTTATGAGAGTATGGCTAGGGCTGTTTACGGTGTAGCTACGACGAAAGGGGATGGTGTCGAGAATCGAGGCATCGACCTCCTCTTTCTGTATGTTATAGGGAAGGCTCAACACCACAGGGCCAGAGCGTGGGCTCAATAAAATTTGAGTGGCCTGAATCAGTACGTTTTGTAGATAGTCCGTACGTTCAATAATCTTATGGTATCGGGTAATTCCTTGGAATAGTTGGCTCTGGTCAATGCTACCCCCTTCACCAGAACTCTCTTGTAGGCCACCTTTTCCGAAGATATGGGTGGGGGTCTCTCCAGTAATGACTAGGAGAGGGAGCTGGTCGGCGTAGGCGTTGGCAATGCCTGTTACTAGGTTGGTTGCGCCGGGGCCGGCTGTAGCGATACAGGCGGAGACTTTTCCTGTTGTGCGGGCAATACCACCCGCCATAAAAGCCGCGCCCTGCTCATGTTTTACCAGAATAGAGTGTATGGATGAGTCATAGAGGCTGTCATAAACAGGAAGAATATGGGCGCCGGGGATTCCGAATATCTGTCGGATTTCCAACTGTTCCAGATACTTGACGATGAGTTCGCTGACTTGCATAAGAGGTGTGGACGAGCAAAAAAGAGTGCCTATTATAGCTGAAAGATCACCGTTGTTGATGAGTTGATGCAGAGTTAGGGAGAATTCTATCTGATCAAATGTTACAAAATATTACAAAAATGAAACATTTATTCGATAATTGTTGCATAATTATCGAATAATAGAGGTGGCGTATAGTAAAATACGGTTGATTTGACGATGATTGATTATCAGGGATTTGGTTCATGGATAAGTTTGTTTGGGACAGTGAAAAGTATGGGATTGGTCATGAATTGATCGATCACCATCATCATGTATTGATGGATATGGTTAACACTGTGATTGATCTCTCCCATCAAGAGTCACCGAGCAAAAGTGACTATATTCAGGTGTTGATGAAGGTGAGTGACTACTCACACTATCACTTCAAGGCAGAGGAGGGGTTGTTGGCCACTATTGACTATCCCGAATTTGATCGTCAGCACGATGAGCATATCGCTTTTTCCGAGAAAGCCTCACTGTTAGTGACCTCTTGTGACTTGAGTCAGTTGAAGAAGACCGCTCATTTTCTCAAGCAGTCGCTAGAGGAGCATATCTTAGTCGAGGATATGAAGTTTCGGCCCTATTTAAGTGGAAAATAGGCACAAGGTCCCTCAGGCCCTGAGTTTTAGTCAGAGAGGCTGGATCACAGCCTCCCCAACTCCTTCAATAACGGTTACTCCGGCTTAACCCCATGGGTTGCCATACCGGTTGTGTTGTAGCCGCCATCAACATAAGTAATCTCACCAGTCATACCGGAAGCCAGATCAGAACAGAGGAAGGCCCCTACATTACCCACTTCATCAATGGTGACGTTGCGGCGTAGCGGAGAGTTCTTCTCGGAGTAATCGAGCAGCAGATTAAAATCACCAATCCCTTTCGCAGCTAGTGTTTTGATTGGGCCTGCGGAGAGTCCATTGACACGAATCTGATCGGGACCCAAGTCTGCAGCCAGTGCACGCACACAGGCCTCTAGGCTTGCCTTGGCCAGCCCCATTACGTTGTAGTGGGGGATTGAGCGGATTGCGCCGAGATAGCTTAAGGTGAGCATTGAGCCATTGCGCCCCTCCATCATCGGTAGCGCCTCACGTGCCAGTGCAGCAAAACTGTAAGAGCTGATGTCGTGTGCAACCATGGATCCTTCTCGGGTTACCGAATCGACAAAGCGGCCATCCAGCTCCCCTTTAGGTGAGAAGGCGACCGAGTGTACCAGGCAGTCCAGTCCATCCCAATGCTCTGCTAGGGTCTTGAAGGTGTTGCTGATATCTTCGTCGCTGCCTACATTACAGGGGATCGTAATGTTACTGCCTAGCTCGGCGGCAAATTTCTCCGCGCGACCTTGCAGTTTTTCCCCTTGATAGGTGAGTGCAATCTCAGCCCCTTCGCGCTGCATTGCCTTGGCTATGCCCCAAGCGATAGAGCGATTGCTGGCAACGCCAATGATAAGTGCTTTTTTACCCTGCATGAAACCCATGACAAATCCTCTTCAATGATTCTCTAAATGTAACGATGAGTAATTCTGATATGATTCAGGCCATCAATAGATAGACCTACGGAATGGCGAACATTCTACACAGAGAGCGTGAAGAGTAACAGGGTAAAAAGCTGCGGAATCGCAAATGTACTGATGGCCCTCCTGCTGGGGAGTGTGGCCCCGTACCTTTCTGCGGCCAACTGGAACAGCCCCTACTCGCAACAGGGGGTAGAGGAGCAGGTACTCTACTCCTCTTTTTCGGGTCGCCCTAAACATCTGGATCCCGCGCGCTCTTATAGCTCCAATGAGTACACCTTTATTGGGCAGATCTATGAGCCACCGTTGCAATACCACTATTTGAAGCGACCATATCAACTGGAGCCGTTGGGTGCCGCAGAGATGCCGGTGGTCACCTATCTGGATCGACAGGGAGAGCCTCTGCCCGCAGATGCATCCACTGAGCAGATCGCCTATTCGGTATATGAGATCAGGGTTCGAGAGGGGGCGAAATATCAACCCCACCCCGCCTTTGTGCCTGTGGATGAGGTGGTCTTGGAACAGGTTGAGCAGTTGAGTGACTTTCCGCAACAGGGGAGTCGGGCATTGATGGCGGATGACTACATCTACCAGATCAAGCGGCTGGCACACCCTGCAACCCATTCGCCTATTTTTGGGTTGATGACCGAGTATATTGTTGGTCTGCAAGCGTTGCGGGACCAACTCAAGGAGGCGCGTAAGCAGCATCCAGAGCAGTGGTTAGATTTGCGGAAGTTTCCGTTGGATGGGGTAGAGCGGGTGGATGATCGCACCTACCGCATCAAGGTTAAGGGGAAGTATCCACAGTTCCTATACTGGTTGGCGATGCCTTTCTTTGCGCCGATGCCGTGGGAGGTTGAGCAGTTCTATGAGCGGCCTCAGCTAAAAGAGAAGAACATCACGCTGGATTGGTATCCGGTTGGCAGTGGCCCCTTTATGCTCACCGTTAACAACCCCAACCGCAAGATGGTGCTGGAGCGTAACCCCAACTACCATGCCGATTTCTACCCTACAGAGGGGGAGCCAGAAGACCGAGAGCAGGGGCTGCTGGCCGATGCAGGGCAGCCTATCCCATTTTTGGATCGCATCGAGTTCAGTTTAGAGAAGGAGACTATTCCCTATTGGAATAAGTTTCTGCAGGGTTATTATGATGCATCAGGCATCAGCTCGGACAGCTTTGATCAGGCAGTACAGCTCTCTGGTAGTGGTGAGGCGCAGCTGACCCCAGATATGGAGGCGCAGGGGATGCGGTTACAGACCTCCGTCTCCACCTCAATCTACTATATGGGGTTCAATATGGCCGATACGGTCATTGGTGGAACGGATGAGCGGGCGCGTAAACTGCGGCAGGCGATCTCCATTGCGGTTGACTATGAGGAGTACATCTCTATCTTCGCCAATGGACGGGGTATCCCTGCGCAGAGCCCACTACCTGCGGGAATTTTTGGCCACCAAACGGGAGAGCAGGGAGTGAATCCTGTGGTCTACCGTTGGGAGTCGGGTAAGCCAGTGCGTCGTTCATTGGATGAGGCGAAACAGCTGTTGGTAGAGGCCGGTTATCCCAATGGGCGAGATGCCGAAAGTGGCAAGCCGCTGACGCTATACTTTGATGTGACTGCCAGTGGCCCGGATGATAAGGCGCGTATGGACTGGTACCGTAAACAGTTTGAGAAGATTGATCTACAGCTGGTGATTCGCAACACCGACTACAACCGCTTTCAGGATAAGATGCTCAATGGCAGTGCACAGATCTACCTCTGGGGGTGGAATGCCGACTACCCCGATCCTGAGAACTTCCTCTTTCTGCTCTATGGCCCCAATGCCAAGATGGAGAAGAATGGCGAGAATGCCTCCAACTACAGTAACCCACAGTTTGACCAGCTTTTTGAACAGATGAAAAATATGGAGAATAGCCCAGAGCGACAGCAAGTGATCGAGAAGATGACGACGATTCTGCACAACGATGCGCCGTGGCTCTGGGGCTTTCACCCCAAGAATTTTGGCCTCTACCACCACTGGTATCGTAATACTAAGCCCAACTTGATGGCGAATAATACCCTCAAGTATGCACGTGTCGACTCAGCTGAGCGGACCCAAAAGAGAGGGGAGTGGAATCAGCCTGTGTTGTGGCCACTGTGGGGTGGGGTTGTGTTGATGATGGTGTTGATAGTTCCTGCGTGGTTGGGGATTCGTCGTAGAGAGCAGCAATCACTGCGTAAGGAGGTGAGTTGAGATGTTGAACTATATCCTGCGCCGTATCCTCTACGCCTTCCCGATTCTAGTCGGCGTAAATTTGATCACCTTCTTCCTCTTCTTCGTGGTCAATACGCCCGATGATATGGCGCGGATGCAGCTGGGGATGAAGCATGTTACCCCAGAGGCGGTAGAGAACTGGAAGCAGGAGCGGGGCTATGATCGTCCACTCTTTTGGGATGATACGGCCAGTGGAGTGGGGGTGGTGAGTGAGACGCTGCTGTTTATCGAGTCAACCAAACTCTTCCGTTTTGATTTTGGTGTGGCCGATGATGGACGTGATATCGGTAAGGATATCCGTGAGCGCATGGGGCCGAGTCTGGCGATTGCGGTGCCGACCTTCATTATCGGGCTGATGACCAATATCACCTTTGCGCTGTTGATGGTCTTCTTTCGCGCCTCCTATCTAGAGCTCTCTGGCGTGGTGCTGACAGTGGTGCTGATGTCGATCTCTGGTCTCTTCTACATCATTGGCGGACAGTTTGTAGTGGGTAAGTTGATGCACTTGGTGCCGATCTCCGGTTATGAGAGTGGGCTGGGGGCATTCCGTTTTGTGGTGTTGCCGGTGGCGATTGGGGTGATCTCTGGGATTGGCTCCGGGGTGCGCTGGTATCGCACCATCTTCCTCGAAGAGATGGGTAAGGACTATGTACGCACCGCGCGGGCCAAGGGGCTGTCAGAGGGGCGAGTGCTGTTTCACCATGTGCTACGCAATGCGATGATCCCCATTCTCACCGGGGCGGTAGTGGTATTGCCGCTACTGTTTATGGGGAGCCTGATTACCGAGTCGTTCTTTGGTATACCCGGCTTGGGTAGCTATACCATTGAGGCGATCAATGCACAGGACTTTGCTATTGTGCGTGCGATGGTTTTTTTGGGGGCGGTGCTCTATATTATTGGACTGCTGCTGACCGACCTCTCTTATACACTGGTTGATCCTAGGGTGCGATTGTCATGATAGAACTCTATGCCGCAATAGGGGCCAAGCCGCTCTTCCTCTGGACTGATCTGCTGATCTGGCTGTTGGTGGCGGTGATTGTGTTGGGGGTCTCTTATACCCGCAAGCGTCCCCATTTGTTGGAGCCTTGGCACCGGGTGGCACGTAGTCGATTGGCAATGGGTTCGCTGGTGGTGCTGTTGGTCTATGTGGTGATTGGTCTGCTTGACTCTATTCACTACCGTCCTGCACTCAAATCCACGGAAGCCAATGCGGAGGTTCATTACGCAGTCGAGGCGCGCACCGTGTTGGACTGGTTGGTGGGGGATTTAGGAGAGCAGAGTGAGAAGAGTTACTCTGCTCCGTTGGCGACCCATCTGTACAGTCGCGAGAGTATTGAGACCGAGGCGGGTACTGTGCGGGACTACCCACGTCTACAACATGGCGGTGCACATTTGGAAGATCCAGCGCAGCAGCGTGGTGACCTCACCACCTCTCTCTTTGTCGGAGGTCTGCAAGGGGTGTTAGTCTGGTTAGCGATAGCATTAATTGTTGCGATGTGGCTGCGTAACCGACAAGGACGCTCTCCTCTACAGTGGGTGGTGTCGAAGATCCGTGGGCAGAGCGATGAGGGGGATGTATTGCCATGGCACACCATCCTCTGGGTCACCTGTGTAGTTGCACTGTTGATGATGATGGCGATTCAGGTTGGGGTGAAGTACCACATCCTGGGTACTGACAAAGTGGGGCAGGATGTCTTCTATCAGGCGGTGAAGAGTATCCGTACCGGGCTGGTAATCGGTACCCTCACCACCCTGATCATGCTTCCATTTGCGATTCTGTTGGGAATTATGGCAGGTTATTTCCGAGGTTGGATTGATGATGCGATCCAGTATACCTATACCACCCTCAATTCCATTCCCGGTGTGCTGCTGATTGCAGCGGCGATCCTGATGATTCAGGTCTATATCGACAACAATGCAGCGCTGTTTGAGACCACGGAAGAGCGCGCCGATCTACGTCTGCTGTTCCTCTGTATTATCCTCGGTGTCACCAGCTGGACCGGGCTTTGCCGTCTGTTGCGCGGTGAGACCCTGAAGCTGCGAGAGATGGATTACATCACCGCTGCCCACGCCTTCGGGGTGAGTCATCTGCGTATCATTACCCGCCATATTCTCCCCAATGTGATGCATGTGGTGTTGATCTCGATTGTGCTCGACTTCAGTGGGCTGGTGCTGGCCGAGGCGGTTCTCTCCTATGTCGGGGTTGGGGTCGATCCCACTATGTATAGTTGGGGCAATATGATCAATGGCGCACGGCTGGAGATGGCGCGTGAGCCGGTGGTGTGGTGGACGCTGCTCGCCTCGTTCCTATTTATGTTTGTGATGGTGCTGGCAGCCAACCTCTTTTCTGATGTGGTGCGAGAGGCGTTTGATCCGCGACTACAGAGCCGAGGGGAACGGTCTTGAGTAAGCAGTCTGAAGATCAACTTCTACAAAGTGATAGAGATACGGTGGGCTCCCCACTGCTTAGTGTTCAGGATTTGCGAATTTGGCTCTCTAGTCGTCAACAGACGGTGCGTGCGGTGGATGGTATCTCTCTACAGATTGAACGGGGTAAAACCTATGCACTGCTGGGAGAGTCGGGCTGCGGTAAATCGATGACTGCACTCTCTATCATGCAGCTGCTACCCGAGGTGTCGTTGAAGCGAGCCAGTGGCGAGATTTTGCTGGAGGGGGAGTCACTGCTGGATTGCCCAGAACAGCAGATGCGACAGGTGCGTGGCGGACGCATTGCGATGATCTTTCAAGAACCGATGACCTCCCTCAACCCTGTGATGACGGTGGGTGAGCAGGTGGGGGAAGTGTTACAGCAGCATAAGAATTTGCGTGGCAGTGAGCAGCGCCAGCAGGTAATTACACTGTTGGAAGATGTAGGTCTCCCCACTCCAGAGCAACGTATTGATGCCTACCCCCATCAGCTCTCGGGGGGGATGAAGCAGCGGGTGATGATCGCTATTGCACTGGCGGGTGAGCCAGATTTGTTGATTGCCGATGAGCCAACCACCGCACTGGATGTCACCATACAGGCGCAGATTCTCGACCTGTTGCGGCGCTTACAACAAGAGCGGGGGATGGCTATCCTGCTGATTACCCATGACCTTGGTGTGGTGGCAGAGATGGCAGACCATGTTGGAGTGATGTATGCCGGGCAGTTGGTGGAGAGCGCCAGTCGTGAACAGCTGTTTTCTACTCCTGGGCACCCCTATACCCGTCGCCTATTTGATGCGTTGCCTGATCGCAGTAAGCGGCATCAACCTCTTACCGTATTGCATGGGATGGTGCCGCCACTGACGGCAGCGTTTCAAGGGTGCCGCTTCGAGAGTCGTTGTGATCAAAGTTGGGGATTATGCCGTCAGCTGGACCCCAACTGGTTTGCTGTGAGTTTAGGGCAACAGGTACGCTGTCATCAGCTGAACCCAGAGATTGAACCACCAAACAGGGAGATGGTCACGCCTGAAGCAGAGCCTCAGCCACTCCCAGTAACTGATGAAGGCGCAGTACTATTACAGTTACAAGGGCTGAAGGTTCATTTTCCTATTCGTAAAGGGTTTTTCCACCGTACCGTAGGGGAGGTGAAGGCGGTGGATGGGGTAGATCTCTCGATTCGCCCCGGGCAGACCGTGGCTCTGGTGGGGGAGTCGGGGTGTGGTAAAACCACCGTAGGCAAGTCGATTCTACGCCTGCTGGAGACCACTGCGGGTAGTATGCAATTTGCGGAAAAGGCGCTAAACCAGCTACAGGGGCGTGCGCTGCATCAGGTGCGTTCACAGTTGCAGATGATCTTTCAAGATCCATACGCCTCAATGAATCCCAGAATGATGGTGGGCGATATTATTGGGGAGGGGATGGATGCGCTGGGGATTAGCCGTACCCCAGCAGAGAGAGAACAACGTATTGCGGAGTTGCTGGAGCAGGTGGGGTTGAGTCCTGAGGTGGTTAAGCGCTACCCACATGAGTTCTCTGGGGGGCAGCGTCAGCGTATCGCTATTGCGCGGGCGTTGGCGGTTGATCCACAGCTAATTGTTTGTGATGAGCCGACCAGTGCGCTGGATGTTTCAGTGCAGGCACAGATCCTCAATTTATTGCGGAAATTACAGCAGCAACAGAATCTCTCCTACCTCTTTATCACCCATAATTTATCGGTGGTCTCTTGGTTTGCACAGGAGGTGGCGGTGATGTATCTCGGTAGAATTGTGGAGTACGGTACGGTAGAGGAGGTGATGTGCTCACCCAAACACCCCTACACGCAAGCACTGCTCTCTGCGGTACCTACAGTAGATACAGAAAGTCAGCGTGAAGTGATTCGCCTGCAGGGGGATCAGGGATCACCTATTGACCCACCATCAGGTTGCCCATTTCATCCGCGTTGCCCACAAGCAGAATCTCGTTGTAGTCAGCAGCTCCCAGAGCAGCAGTGGGTCAGTGAGACCCACCACGCTACTTGCCTGCTGTTGAAGGGTTAATCCTTCAGTTTAGATCCAGCGATACCCGCCTTCATCTTCAACATGCCCTGAAATATCATTGGGAACTCTTCTACCACAGATTGCTGAACACTCTCTCGTTGCAGCAGCTGCTCACTCCAGCGGTTTAATTTGGGAAGCCCCTCCATAGTCTCTACGCCAGTCAATTTTTGCAATAGATCAAGGCGCATAAACAGCGGGGCAAAGGCGGCATCAACTAAAGAGAATGCTTCTCCATTGAAAAAAGGCCCATTTTCCAAGATTCCTTCAATTTTGGTGAGGCGCCCCTTCATGGTTTCAACTGCCTCATCGAAGGTGGTTAGACAGTCTGTGGTATTAAGAGTGTAGATGGTCTCTAGGCAAGAGGAGGCAAACTCAATCCATCCTCGGTGTTTGGCACGTTGTAGGGCATCTTCGGGGTGTAGGCTGCCTGCAGAGGTCTCATCAATATACTCACTGATCACCGCAGACTCAAACAGCACCTCCTCTCCCACCTTCAGTAGGGGGACCTGGCCCAGCGGAGAGATCTCCTTGAACCACGCGGGTGGCTCCATCAGGTCGATGTAGGTGATATTGTAGGGGGTTTGCTTCTCTTTCAGTGCAATCACTGCACGTTGAACAAAGGGGCAAAGTTTAAAGCTGACCAGTTCGAGATCCATAAATAGGTGACTCCTCACAGTTATTGAAAGTGTTGGTGTCCATTGTATACAGAGAGTGTGAAAATAATCTACGTGAATTGGTTGACGAGTTTAAAACTATCTATATAATACGCCGCCTAAGCGCCCGTAGCTCAGCTGGATAGAGTACTTGGCTACGAACTAAGGTGTCGGAGGTTCGAATCCTTCCGGGCGCGCCATATAGTGCTTAAATTACAGGGATTTACCTTATGGGTGAATCCCTGTTTTTATTTCTGAGGGCTTAGGTGTAGTCAAATTGTAGTCACTTCTGACTACATGCCTATTTGAAGTTCTCCGCTTGAGAATGGTAAGGGTGGGGGTGGCCCCATCTTGCTGTTCACAAACCTTCTCAGCAGCCTCCTGAAGCTCTCTCAGTTCGACAGATGAATAGTGGGTGGTGATGTCATCATTTTTATGACCAAGGAGAGGCTTTCGGGTTTTATTGTTCACGCCTGCGGCCCGTAACCTGTGACCAAAAGTATGCTTTAAAGCATGCACGCCACAAGAGAGGCCGATACGGCCTACAGCACGTTTCCATGAGCTGTTGTTCATCTTTTTCATGGGGCGAAGGCTATCCTTCTCATGCAGAGGGCAAAAAAGTCCATGCTTACTAGATTGTGGGACTCTCTTTCCATTCATCTGAGAAACTCCAGGATGAAAATAGGTGAAAACATATTCTGGGTGCATGCCGCGAACACTTTCAACTACACTGCTCCATAATGGGTAAAACCACTACCATTATTATCTCCAGGCACCTCAATAATGGGGAGGAATGAAACGGATATCGCCAGCAATAGCTGTGGTGCGGAAGGGGGGGTTGATTAAACCACCTTAACAAGATTTCAGTAGTCGATGGTGTAGCGGTGAAGGTGTTAGAACGAGATTATGTCACTGCTATTGTTGGTCTGCTCTATTGCGGATGCGAGTGCTTTTAGTTTTGTATCACTCCCCTCGAACTGCTCCTGAAGTGCAGCAGCTGCATCATACCCACTGGGGTCAGTGGTAATGATGAAAGCGATACACCTCTCCTCAAGCGCCTCTAAGTCATCCTCTATGGTGCAGCTGTTGAGGTAAGACTGAATAAGTTGAGACAAGATGGGACGGTACTCATGGAAGTAGTCAAGTCCTGAAAGTAACAGATCACTAGTGGGGTAGCGTGCTAGCCCGTTTACAATCAGCTGCAATAGTTGTTGGTTGCCCTGTTTGAAGTAACGGCTGAACAGTGGGGTCTCAGAGTGTTCGACCTCATGTATGAGTTGATCAATTAGGTGGCCGCTATAATCGGCCCGTCCCTCAAAGTAATCGACTATGTTCTGTTGGGAGAGGTTTGATGGTGAGGTGTCTGTCTCTTCTTCAGGGCAGTCATCTTCCCATTCAAACCCCAGCTCCTCTAAGCCTTCGCGCCAGTTGGATGGGTGCTGCTGGATTGCTTCACTGATCTTTTCAACAAGCTCCTCATCGCGGCCCTGTTCTGGAGTGTTGTCATCCTTCACTACAGCCAATCCTCATGGCTGTGGCGAATACGGATAATGAAGATGTCTCTATTCTCATCGATGGTGTAAACCACAAGATGAGACTGGTGTGGGTGGGTTCGAGCTGGAGGCGTTAACTCAAACCGCTGGCGTGCCGCTTCAGGATTGTCTGAGAGAAAACGAAAGGTCTCCTCAAGCTGTCGGTGGTAGTGGTCGGCCTGTTGAGTCCCAAATTGTGTTGCACCCTCCAGGTAGGTGCTGATGATGTCCTCTTCCGCCTTTCTACTTAAGGTGTGGCTCATTGAGGTGCTTTAGCCTGTAGTCTCGCGATCTCTCGTAATTCCTCCATCGTGTGGCTTCCAACTCCGCTCTCGATTCCATCGGTAATATGCTGTTGCATCGATTGAATCTTGGCGGTGTGGTCCTGCTCTTTTCTAATTAAGTCGCGAACGTAGTCGCTGACATTGCTGTAGCGCCCTAGAGAGGTGGCTTGCTGTTCAACCCAGCTCTTCATAGCGTCGGGCAGTGAGATATTCATAGTTGCCATAATGTTAACTCCTTTTTGGCATATTTTAGCATTATTTGCCATTATTGCGGGGTGAGGGGGGTTGTAGGATTGTTAGCGCTGTAGCTATCTGAATATATCGAAATCTGAAGAAAGGAGGAGAGGTGGCCCCATCTGTCTGTACAGGTGAATCCGATTTATAAGTGGAAACCTGCATGATGTTTATGCTGCCATTTTCTGTGGCAGGTGTTGATAGTAGAACGTGTCAGGTGGTATGCCGTCAAGACTGGAGTGCGGTCGCCTTTGGTTGTAGAGGGTGACATAATCTCCGATA
>Ga0209361_1000324_pt1 | contig 48095 bp, 50 predicted proteins | sample SaaInlV_200m_DNA_3_FD_184657 | JGI IMG/M metagenome (GOLD analysis project Ga0209361, IMG submission 184657) | Marine microbial communities from expanding oxygen minimum zones in the Saanich Inlet - SI037_S4LV_200m_DNA (SPAdes) (version 2) | ecosystem: Environmental > Aquatic > Marine >... | reverse complement strand
AGATGGGAACAGCGAAAAGGCTACAAACTACTCCGACCAACACGCTAACTAGGAAAAAGTTCCAGTTTTTGCTCATCCACCCCATTTGATGAGCATAGCCCCAAACCAAGGCTCCAGCCACGTTCACTACCGCAAACGGAAGACCAATGGGACCACTAATAAAAGAACCCACGATGTTGGTAATTGCGCCAACCAAGGCACCCCACCATGGGCCTAAGACAACAGCAGTTACCATAGTACCGATCATATCAAGGAAGATCGGGAGCTTCAAAATGCCATTAATATAACCACCAACAATATTTAAGGCGGCAGCAACTGGCACTATAGCAATGACATAAGTTAACGGAAGACGCTTACTGCGTTTCCGAGGTGCAGCTTTTGTTTCTGTGGACATAGATATTCCTCCAAAAGGTTTTTAGGTGAACAAGAAGATTTTAAATCTAAGAAAACACGGGATATTTTCGGCTGTGCACCTCCTCATATTATCTAAGCACTTTAACAAATAGATTCAGTGGTACGCTTGACTTTGATGCTCATTTGTTATATAAAACAATGACAAGACGTCTATATACGTTCTATTATATCGAATATTTAATAAATTGCAAGCACTTTCTTTCAGGAGATCCAATTTGTTGCCCAAGATTAATCATTCAAGCCATATCCCTATTAATGAGCAGATCGCACAATGGATGCGACAAAATATACTCTCTAGTCGCTGGTCTCAGGATCTAAAATTACCATCTGAGGATGATCTGGCCGCCAACCTCAAGGTGAGCCGTGGCACGATTCGAAAAGCGATTGAAATCCTGATTGATGAACGGCTTTTGATGCGGATTCATGGGAAAGGCACTTTTGTCGACAATCATCTTGTATTTGAACAACAGCCTGCTGGACGGATAGCTGGTTTTTCCCGCGATCTGATTAGTCGGGGTATTCCCTTCTCTACAGATGTGTTGTTATCTGAGATTATTGCCCCCGATACTGAAGTCTCTGACCTGTTGTCCTTGAAACCAAAACAAAAAATCTTTCATATGAAAAGGTTGCGTATTGTGCGAAATAACCCCGTGATCTTTGTTGAGAACCACATTGTGCATGATTTTTGTGAGGGTATTGCAAGCATTGACTTTAAAACGAAGCAGCTTTATGCAACTTTAGAAGATGAATTTAAGCTAAAACTCGATTGGGCGCGTCGTACTTATATTGCTAAGATTGCCGATAAAAATATTGCCCAATTGCTGAAAATTAAATTTGGTGCTCCAGTGATGTACCTGGAGGAGCTTTACCATTTGGTAGGAGATACGCCTGTTGAGTTGACCCGCGCCTGGATTAATGCAGAAGTATTTCATATCAGCACATTGATTAAACGAGATGACGAGAAGAGAGACAACCCTGGGATTTACCGCTAGTTTCTAAATAATAAAATTTGGAGGAACGAGATGCCACTAACACCGAGAGAACGAGTTTTAGCCACTATCAACCATGAGGTGCCGGATCGTGTACCAATCGTAATGGGGGTGAGCAACGCGACGGGAATCAAAATGAAACCTTACCGCGAGCTGAAACAACTGATTGGGGTGAAAGCAGACGATAATTATATTTATCAATGGCCTGAACTAGGGACAGCTGAGATTGATGAAGAGACCATGAAGCGGCTGTGCGTAGATGTACGCGGGGTTTTGGATGTTGAGGCATCTGAAACCCTGGAGCGCAACCAGACTCGCGACCCACACTCACCCTACATAAGCTCTTGGGGCACAGGACAAAAAGAAATTGAACCGGGTGTATGGTTTCCAGGAGTACATCCTTTGGCAAAGGCAACCACCATTGAAGCAATTGAAAACTACCCATGGCCGGATATGAGTGACCCCACCAGAGTAGCTCATGTAAAAGCTCAGGCTCAACAACTAGCCGATGAAAACCAGCACGCAATTATGGCAACCCCTTGGTTACTATTCCCCTTCGAACGCGCCTTTGGACTCCAGGGGATGGACAATTTTTTAACCAATTTGGCATTACATCCAGATTTTGCCAAGGCTCTACTGAAAAATAATGCTGATCTGTGCAAAACAATGATGGGCAGCTTCTTGCATGAGATTGGTGATAATATCGACATTATAAAGATCGGGGATGATCTGGGTACACAGGAAAGCTTGCTGATGTCTCCCAAAATGTATCGGGAAATCTTGAAACCAATCCATGCGGATTTGATCGCATATACCAAAGAGCGCACCAATGCCAAGGTGCTATTCCATACCGATGGGGACGTACAACCTTTGATCGATGATTTTGTGGAAATCGGAATTGATATCCTCAACCCAATCCAGACCTCAGCTGGAAAGATGGCAGATCTAGAAGGACTAAAAAAGCGTTTTGGGAAGAAGATGGTCTTCTGTGGAGGCATTGACACACACAAAGTACTGCCGCACGGCTCACCTGATGACGTGCGACAAGAAGTCCGACGGGTGATCAATGCTTTAGGACCGGATGGCGGATTTATGGTGTCCTCCGTACACACGGTGATGAATGATGTGCCTGCTGAAAACATCCTGGCAATGGTGGATGCTGTTGAAGAATTTGGCCACTATCCGCTGGGCAAATAGAAGTACTTGTTGGCCTGCTGTTCCAGTTCTAAAAATGGATATTTAAGCAAAAAAGGTACTGTATAAGTGCCTCTCAGTAGCGGGGGCAGGACTCGAACCTGCGACCTCTGGGTTATGAGTTTAGCTGCTAATTCCGCTTGATTTCACGAACAATTTCGTCCCTTGAGCCAAGTTGTTTAGTTCTGTGGCTGCCCACCGATAAGTTGCAGCGGACTTGGCTGCGCCAAGGTGGTACGCGGCGCAAAAAGCTAAGTCTGGTTCGGGCGTAAAACTCAAACGTAGCTAAAATGCCGAGCCGGTGAATAAACCATTGTGCGGCAAAATGAGATACGGGAGAAGAATGAGATAGGTCAGTTACAAAGTAGAACAAAAACTATTTCAAAACCATAATCCTGTTTTAGAAATGGTGATGCTCTGCTGGTGACTATGGCTCCTCTCGCCGCACCACTCCCTCCCGCCACGCATAAACGGCCGCTTGTGTGCGGTCGCTCAAATGCAATTTACTAAAGATGTTGGTGATATGACTCTTCACCGTCTTTTCGCTTATGACTAATGCGGCTGAAATCGCCCTGTTGTTCATCCCATTCGCAATCAAGCGCAAAATCTCCATTTCACGGTCAGTTAATATCATGAACGGGTTGACTTCATCGCGCAATCCTTGCATTTCGCGTACCACACGAGCCGCGACGCGCGGATTCAGCACTGCTTCCCCCTTAGTGGCTTTGCGAATCGCGTCAGCCAACTCATCGGGGTCAATGTCCTTGAGCAGATAGGAGAGTGCGCCCGCCCGAATTGCAGGGAAAATATGTTCGTCTTCATGGTGCGAGGTCAGCACAATGACCTGGGTGCGCGGGCTGAGATTTCTGATGCGACGTGTCGCCTCTACCCCATCCATTTCGGGCATATTCAAGTCCATCAGCAACACATCCGGGACATGCTGTTGGATAAGATCAAGTGCAATACGGCCTGAATCTGCTTCTGCCACCACCTTGATGTCGTGCAGGGTGGCAAAGTAAGCGGATAGTCCCATGCGCACCATCTTGTGATCATCTACGAGCATAACCGTGATGGGGTCTGTCATCTGCAATCCTTCATTTTTTTTTCGCTCGCTGCCAGATAAACGCGGCCGCGAGCGCTATGAGTAAACCGATACCGATAGACAGCCAGAGTGGGAAGCGAGCAGTGGTTGCATCATCGCCCGGCGGCACTGGAATTGCAGACAGATTGCAGTCGGGGCAGGGCGGCAAATTGTCCTTACGCCACGCATCATACTGTTCGCGCAGCGCGATAAGCGGATTAGCGCCCCCAACAGGCTCTGACACGCTGAGATAGAGCGTTGGCGCGTCCACCGCATCCGTATTCGATTCTCCAACATTTGCCACTGCAAATGGAACGTCATTACCTTGCGCCACCATGATAAAGGCAGCCGCGGCCGTTTGCTGAACGCTCTCATTACAACGTTTATCTCCCCCTGCAGCCGATCCCGCTTCCATTGCACGCATCAGTCTGTCTGAGAGGGTAACGGAGCCCAGCGTTTCGTCACTAAAAGCATCGAGGGCTGCATTAACAACTTCTTCACTTTCCAGGATGTTGCCTTGCACAGTCACGGGAAACGGCGTGTCGCGCTGTTTATTTCCAGCCCAATTATTATTATCGGCCCCAGTATAGCCAGCAACGGTTGCCTGTCCATCTGATAATGTGATGATGCCATATTGACGAGTAGCGGCTTCAGTATCGGCCGCAGTCACGGCATCGATAATCTCATCAGCTGAGGCTCCTGCCATGAGCGCCTCAAAAACACGATTTCGGTTTTCGATTGAAATGGCAGCTTGTGTTGCCGCTACGCCTTTTCCGGGAACTAGTGCTGCCAGCACATCAATTGGGACTGCGACACAGGAGGCTGCCGCGATGCCAACTTCGCCTGTAGCCGGGTCAACTGCGACCACCGACCAGGTGCTGGGCTGTTCCGCTGTCCGGCAGCCAACTACGATGAACATTAATCCAAGAAATACGACTAAATTTTTCATTCTTATTTTCCTTTTATATATTAATATCAATTTTTGCCATTACCTTTGTCCCTTGACCGCGCTCACTGGTAAGGGTTAACTGCCCATTTGCTTCCGTTACGCGCTGCCGCATGGTGGAGAGACCAAACCCACGTTGCACCTTTTGCGGATCAAAACCCTGCCCATTGTCAGTGATGGAGAGTGAGACAGCGTGTGGTGTGTAGTGCAAAAGCACATCAACGTGGCTGGCTGTGCTGTGGCGGGCGATATTGGCGAATGCTTCTTGCACAACGCGGTATAGGGTGTGTTCGATAGTTGGCGACAATGGCCGTTCCCCCTGCACTGCGAGATCGACAGTGATGCTATTTTGCGCCGTCCAATTCTGGACAAATTGACGTAGTGCGGCAGGCAAATTGTGACCATCAAGTTGGGCAGGGCGCAATTCTTCAATCACCCCTTTCAAATCTTGTTGGGATTGTTTGAGCAAGTTTTCGGCCGTTTCTAAATGCCCCAGCGCAACACCCGCATCAACTCCTTGCTGCGCCAAATTTCTGGCTGCCCGCACCTGCATCAGCGCGGCAAAGTGTTGCTGCTTCACAGTATCGTGCAGTTCCCGCGCTAGCCAATTGCGTTCTTTCAGCGTGGCTAACTCCTGCCGGCTTTGTAACAGCGTTTTAATCTGCTGCGCCATCTGTTTGAGTCGGTCACCCAATCGTCCGATTTCATCCTGCGAACCATCTTGCGGCCCAACCGTGAAATCGCCCCGACTGTAAGCATCTGCGACTGTTTCCAAATTCATCAGCCGCCGCACCATATTCCGCGACATCATGTAGCCAAACAACATCCCAAATGGGGTGACGCCGATCAGCAAAGCAACGGCTGTTACCCCCACAATTCCACCAAACAAGGAGAGATATTTAGACGATCTCGAAGCAGGAATGACATTGAGCGCCATCGTACCCCACACTTTTTCATCCATATACTTTTGCACAGGTGCAAGCAGATACCAACTGCCGTCAGCCATCTGTTGATATTTATCATCCGGGTCAAACTCTCCCTTTATCGCCCGGTCGGCAAACCATGTGGGGTCAATTTCGTCTGGAGGGGCGTAGGCCTGGCCGATTGCCTCACGCTCGAAGGGCGTCTGTGCCACAACCATGCCATCCAGGTCAAAGATAACAAAGGGCTGAGACGATGCGAATACGTAGAACTCGCTAGCATTCTTTGACTCATATATCTCCGTCATCCATTTTTGCAATCCTTCTAAATCATGGCGTTGTAAATAATCGCTGGCTTGTGGCGCAAATTCAAGTTCCATAGACGTCAGTAAAATCGTTTCATCAAATTGCGTAGTAATCGCCACCCCCATCAACCCGCCTAATACTATTATTTCCAACGCCAGTAGCGCAGAGACCGTCACCAATGTGTAGGTAAGGGTCAGACGTGTCTGTAAACTCTTTAGCGCTGCGCGAATTCGTTGTCTCATGGGGCGCTCGATGTTTTCAATGCAATGTTTCCAGATCCCGATTCTTTCAGTTTCATTGTATTCACAATATTTCCTCAAATTGTAAAATCTGGATTAAAAGAGAAGCGAAATATTACCAAATATGACAGCAAAAATCGCAAAGATAGCAAATGGAATACTGATTGCGAGAAAAAAAACTGCAACAATTACAATTGGAACGACCGCGAAATACGCAGTTTTTTTGAATTGCTCTTTTATGCGCGTGCTATTTCGAATCTTGTTAATAGCCCATCCTTCAATAAAACCGACCAAGCCCCAGAATAAGCTGCCCACAACCACTGCTATGAGAAAAGTCCCAAAAGCTGTATCCAGAAAGGCCAAGGTTTCGAATGTGTACGTCAGAGCCATAAATATTACAAAGAGCGGGGCATCAGCAACCATGAAGAACAACTGGAGCAGTGATTCATCACCATGCCTGAAGAACACAAACAAAAACATAGCAGTACAAAAATGCACGGCTGCGAAGATAAGAGAATACTGATAAGGTGTTCGTTGCTTGAATTCCATAGCTTCATAAATCCCTATATAAACCGTTGAACTTTCTTTGAACAAATAAGCGCTTCCCCTATTTCATATAGGTCAGGCCAATCAGTTTACCCAGCCCTTCGCTTGTAAAGGAGTCAATTGTGCCTGAATGATCGCCTTCACCAACAAGAACCGTTGTGCCTTTGCTTTCCAAAAATGTCATTTCGGCCTCTAAAAGGCGGCCAACTTGCTCATCCGTTTTGCCATAGATGTAGATAACATTGCTCAGGTCAATATTTGCCAGCAACTCAGTATACCGTTTATGGCCTAAACCGGCGGCTAGTTTTGCCATATTGCCATCGACAAATTCGCTACCCCCACCCATACCGGCCTCATCGGCTGAAACAGGTTTAATCGTCACGCCATCCACAAAGCCCACCATGCGCCCCTCAGAAAACGGCTGCCATACCTCAGCGGGCATATCGAGACGCCCGACCACAATCAAATACCCATCAGCAACATTCCCCTGTGCCGCCAACAAATTTTGTACCAGAAATGCCCCAAACGAGACGCCGACGACATAAACTTGTTTCCCGGCATTTTTGAAATGGCTCACCACATCGGCCAGAATCTGGGTGCTTTCCGTGTCAAACACTTTGGCCTCGTCGAAAGAAATTTCACGTTTCGTAAAGTGGTGTGGTGCCAATGTCTGTGTCTGGTGGACATCCACCAAATAAACATCAGCCTGGTTCACGGCTGCAAAGGTTCCGGCAAATTCTTGTGTATCCAGGGTGGGTACAGGACCGCCCTGTACGTAGATAATTACCACATCGCTGTCTGGATTGCCAATAGCAGCCATTTTGCTGGCCAGTGTGCCAGACAGTGCGCCCGCAGGGCCTCCTTGGATCGGTTGGGTGATCAAGCCGTACTGCTCAATTTCAGCGTCAGTCATTTCGTAAATGCCATCGGCGGGGGCAGCATAGATCGTGAACCAGTAAAACGCATCATCCCCCAGCATATCCTCAATATATTTTCGATTTTGTTCATGTTCAGGCGAATCTTTTGGGAAATCGGCCGCTTCCCGCGCACCATCTGACCAAGAATGGACACCAATATGCGCCCCACGCTCCATCGACCGCTCCACGCCGGATAAAAAGAGATCGACTCCGCCCGAATCGATTTGGCTGTGTGACAGCAAGCGGGTATTCAATCCCTGCTCGCGCACAAAGTAAGCCAGCTTGATCATCGTATCGTCATCCATTGATCCGGGCACGATTTCTTCTACCAACGTGGTGACTTGTGGGTTTTCGGCAATGATTTGGGTGAATTGGTCGTAGGTTTTGCTATTGATCTCCCCGTTCATCCATACTTCTTCCCCGCGTACTTCAAAGCGGGTGATGGGGACAGTGTTCATGACTAAAATAAGGGGCATTTCTAAAAGCTGCGGGAAAAATTGAGCGGCTGCAATGACGAGTACAACTAGGGCAATCAGGCTGATAGACAGCCATTTGAAAAATTTTTTGAAACGCTTCATGATAGTAATCCTTTGTGCTTAGGGCTTACACAATTCGGTGAGGAATGGTCCGAAAAAGGATGTTCCCCCAGCACCCTTTTTCGAATAAATTAGTTGAAAACTAGAATAATGCGGCCACCATGCCATTTACAGCCAAAACGATCACAATGACTAGGGCGCACAGGGTCAGGAAGGTGTAATAGGATCGCCTTGCTCTGGGCCAGTATGCCTTACGCCAGGCGATAACCGTGACCACAACCGCGCCGGCAGCCAGCAACATCAGGCCGGCAAAGATCCACAGCAGCAAAGGAGTCTCCGCCTGATAGAGGGGTTGAAATGAAGTAAGGAACAACATTTGCAAAGTCGCGCTCTCACGGATCATACTGACAATGCTGATGAAAAAGGCGATCAGCATTACGCCATGCAGCAAGACGAGACCAATGCCGATCTTCCATAATCGCTTTGCTGCCAAGTTAGACTCTATCTGTTGTGTCGGCTTTCCGCGCAATCGGGCAACCACAAATTGCCCAGGTAGCACGAGAACTGTTGAAAAGAGTCCCAGTAGGCCAAATGCCAGCAGGGTGAGCGCTAACGAGCCTAGCTGAACAAGCATTGTTGTAGTTGGAGACAGATCGGACAGGCAGGTTGTGTCAGGCTCCTGAGCTGGGTTGTCTATAAATTGAATGACTATCTCGTCAACGCATTTGTCGCCGAACGCTACGACATGGCTCCCGGTCGGATGGACATAGTTGTAGCTGTTCGAGAGATGTTTCGCCGCCTCATCCGCAAACCAGGGAGGCGTAACCGGGTCGAAGTGCCCCGACAGCAATAAAGTGGGGATGTCGCTCACGACTGGCTCATCTACTGTTGGCGGCAATGGCTCTACGGACCAAGACGCGCAGGCATCGAGCATAGATTGCAACTCATCCTTGCCGTTATCTGCAATAATTGGCCGCACGCCATCCAGGGGAGCGTCTTCCATCACAAAATCAGCATCCTCGGCACAGATAACCGACATGTACATCCCATCACTAAACTCACGGTCAAAAGTCAACATGTCCATCAATACCGCTAAGAGGCTATAGTTGCCCCTCTCCACTGTAGCAACCAGGCGCGGAAAGATGAGGTAGGCGCCATGCAGATAGGCGATTCCTGCAACTTGCCTTATCAACTCGTTGCCATCCAATTCGAAATCAAAGGTCTGGCCTGTCATATTATCGGTGATAGACAGGGGCACTGGCTGCTGATTGAACTGGTCTACCAAAGTGGAGAAACGCTGCTCCAGGTCAGGGTAGTCAACCCGGCAGGCGGCATTGGCTTCACACGCGTCAAAGAATTCGCGAAAAATACGCTCTGTAGCTTGCGGGTTGACCACGAGAAAGTTCAAGTCTGTGGGCACTACCCCGTCCAGAATGACGCTGCGCAGATGCTCGGGGTGGTTTTGTATCAGGTGCAGGCCCAGTAATGTGCCATACGAGGAACCATAGAAGTTGATTTCATCGTAACCCAGCGCCACCCGGATGGCCTGTACGTCGGCCGCGTTTTCGAGACTATCGAAAGCGGACAGGTTGATGCCCTCGGCTTGCAGCCGCTGATAACACGCCTGGTGGGCCTCTTGTTCTCGCTGATTTTTTGCCTCATCTGGCAAGGTCAAGAGTTCTCCTTGCAGGTCGAAAATCTCTGGACACAGCAAGTTGGGTTCCGAGTAGAGTGTGCCGCGCTGGTCAAAGAGGACGATGTCGCGTTTTTCGAGGATGGCGCTGCCAGACGCCTCTCCGCTATATCCAATGCCCGAGCCGCCTGGGCCGCCGGAACCGATAAAGAGCGGATCTGGTTCGGGATTTGCTCCTGTTGCCCTCAAAACTGCCACCGCTAGACGAATAGTGGGGCCGTTCGGATTGGCATGTTCCTCCGGCACCGTTACGTAACCGCACTCGTAATCGGAAGACAAGTTGAACACGCTGCAATCGGTGGGTTCAAAAGCATCCGTCTGTTGAGGGTCGGTAATCCCGATGCCTCTTTCCGCGGAAACAGTTGGGACGAGTACCAATGTGAATACAAGAATTATCAAAGCAAGTAGTTTTTTGTTGGGCATTTCTTTTTCTCCTTTTTTAAAACATGAAATGATGAGTCAGACATGCCTCATTTTGATAGTGAGGAAGCAGCATTGGATACAAGCTGAAACGCGATGGGGGTTGTATCGGGCGAATCCATGTGGTTCGCTATCACAGCGACTGTGACGCCTGTTTCAGCGTCATACACAAGGGTTGAGTTGTATGAAATTGTCTGTCCGGTGTGAAAATACAGTGTGCGTCCATCACGCTGCGTACGGAAAATCCCACGCCCGAAATCATCGTCTTCACCTGAGAAAAAGGTCAGCATTTCTGCCAGCGAAGCCGTTGAGAGGACGTCACCGCCAAAGAGCGTTGCAAACCACGCTGTTGCATCAGCGGGGGTGGCAAATAGCGCACCCGATGCCCATGCCATCGTTCCAATCCCGTTCTGAGACATTGTGGCGAGGCTTTCGCCATTTACCCACGAGTGACCAACCTCGCCGCGCAGCTCTTCAAATCCGCCAAGAAAAATACTGTCCAGTTCCAGTGGGTCCAGAATCTCATTGCGGAGTACAGCGTCATAGGATTGCCCGGTGGTGGTTTCAATAATATGGCCTAACAACATGTAGTTCATGTTTGAATAGGAATGGATCGATCCGACTTCAGCAATTGGCGCTTGCATTCGGTCGATTTGCGATTCGATAGAGTAACGCTTATCGGGATTTGCCAGAACTTCCTCTATCACAGAGTCGGTAATGGGATCATATAAGCCGCTGCTGTGTTCGAGCAGGTAGCGCACTGTGATATTCCCGGGAATGTTCGGGCCAACTACGTCTGGTACTAAATCAGCAAGCGTATCATCCAGACTCAGTACACCCTGATCAACCAGCCGGAAAATCAGGGCGGCCGTAAATGTCTTGGTGGCACTGCCAAGACCAAGCGCCATATCAGTCGTCAGGGCGTCTGTTTCGGTGGACATGCCCGCAGCCGCAACATCAATACGTCCATCAGGATAGCGGACGGCGCCAACGATGCCGACCGGCGATTTATCATCAAGCGTATTCTCAAAAACCGTTTGCAACGTGTCCCGGGGGTAATTGGCTGCTGGGACAGAAAGTGCATTGCAGGCAACGACGCCAGTCACAAGCAATATCACGAGTGTAAGTGAGATGGTAGGTGAGATTTTCATGGTTTTTGTAGTCCTTAGCTATTTTTTGCCGAAAAGCAGGTTGACGATGAACAAAAGCACAACAGCGCCCAGCATGGCCACGCCAAAGCTGTACAAATTGAAACCGGAGACATCCCCAAAGCCAAAGAAGCTCATAATCCAGCCACCAATGGATGCGCCTATAACGCCAACAATGATGTTCATGATGCAACCCTGCTGTTCATTGCGCCCCATGATCATGCTGGCAATCCAACCGGCTAGCGCACCAAAAATAATCCAACTTAAAATGCCCATTTCAAACATCCTCTCTTGCGAGAAATTAGGAAGCCAACATTATTGCCGGCCTCAAGAAAATAAATTGTAAAACTTGTTAATCTAAACCTAAACTTGTCTGCAATCTTTCCAGCGCAGCTTTTTCTTTATCGCTCACGTGCACGCCGCCAACACCCTCCACCTTCTTTGGCCGCATTGGCGACGTCTACGGCGACCTGGTAGAGCCATGACTTGATCTTCGTTTGCTTCTTCAGCAGTCGCTTTGTCGTTCAAGAGCCCACAGCACTGCCGATGTCGTCCAAAATTTTTTGCTGGTCGACTTCTTCTGCGTCTTCAAGCTCCTCTTCCGCCTGTTCGTCGGATTCATCCTGGTAACAGGTTAGCAGGGCCCCAACCAGCTCTGTTGAAGGTTCTTCGGCGCGTTCTTCGATGTTTTTTCTAGAGACATCATCTCCTTGATCATCCCGAGAACACCAGGGCTGGCGCTAATAATGCACATAGCAACAGACATAGGTGTTCAAAGAAGTAGTTCCCATTCTTCGGCGGTGAAACAGGCTTTTGTCGTCATACTGTTTTGGTCTCCTATGATGCCCTCCGGGATCATCTGGTGCGTATGGTGCGAAAGAGAGGGTGGAGCCCCCCACCCTCCCCACGCCATAGGCGGCTCCTATGCGTTAAGAAATTTAGGTTCTGTTGGCATTCAATACAGCCTAGCGCAAGCTAAATGGCGGATATTCATCAGTCACCAGCAGAATCGCGTAAGCATAAACCCGCAACGCCCAGCGTCCTACGCCGCCGACGAAGTTGAAGAGAGCTTTTGGATATTGGCCGGTCACCAGAATGGCGAGCCAGGCAAAAATCGTGATAAAGAACGCGGCGATGCTGAGAAAAAACAGGACGACAAAATGCGGGGTCGCCAGCAGCCATTTGACCAAGGGCAGCCACCGATTGAGGTCGTTTTCCACGTCGGGATAGTCGATCTCCAGGTGGATAGATTGCTCCTCAATGGTTGACGGGTATTGATCGGTAAGTAAGAACAGGTAGGCGCCGGCTCTGTACCCGAAGCGGGTTAGTTCGCGAGCAAAGTCGAACCACCAGCGGGGGTAACGGTGACGAAAGATGAGCATCAAGGCAGTGGCTACAGCGAGACTACTCGCTAGCCCGCCAACCGTCTCCCTCATTGTCCGCACAACCTCACCGGCTTCATTGAGGACAACCGTGTTGATGACCGTCTCGCCGGCCCCCGAGATGAGACCCAGAATGACGGTGATGGGAATGATCCAGATCAACCGGAAGAAGGTTGTCAGCCTGTCCAGTTTCTCAGGATAGTCAATCTCCAGGCGAGCAGCGTATTCGGCGGTCTTTTTATTTGTATTCATTTTTTACTCCTTTTTTAGATAAGTTATGAATTGTTAGACATAATGAAGTGATGAACATCAACAAGATGCCACTGTGCATAGCGCTGTCTGAATAGCGGCCAGACTTGTTAGGAAATGATCGCTTCGTGTCATCAATTTTGCGTGTGATCAATGGCAGCGTTCTTACGCAAAAGGGTTACAGTAATGATGATGCCGATAATCAAGACAGCGGTTACAGCAAGGCCAGCCTCGGGGCCAAAGGCATCGCCTGTGATTATGCCGGGACCCGTTTCCATCAGATTGAAAAGGATGCCGCCTTGGACAGATTGGCCACTGACTTCAAAGCCAAAGAGATTGCCCTGCGCCCAATTCCAGGAAATATGGAAACCACAAACGCCCCAGATGCCGCCTTCCCATAAGGCCCAAAGGGCAAGGAAAATGCCGACGAGGACTAGATTGAGAACGGCGACCCAAGACAAATTGGGGTTGAGCAGATGAAGCGCGGCAAAAATCAGCGATGAAAGCAGCACGCCCAACCATACCTTGCCGGTGCGAGAAATTCTTCTGTGGAAGCCTGTATCCCCCAACCAATCAGGGTGAGCAATACGGGCAGAAGTGTGACAAGCCCCTGCTGTTGCGGATCACCTGGTTCAATGGCAACGAAGCCGAACAAGGCCATGATGAGAACGCTGGCTCCAAACATGAGCGTGCCGCCTAGAAAACCGCGCCCCAGTTTCCGCAGCGCCCCGGCCGGTTCGAGACCGATTGTCCAGAAGGGACGCTTTTCGTAAAAGCGCAGCCACAACCAGAGTGCCAAGGCAGTGGGGCCAAAGCCCGCAACGAGCATGGTGATCAACTGGAATGCGCCCTGCATCACGGTGGCACTCTCCCCCACAGGAACGATTCCATTTTCTAGCCCTATCAGGTCGGCTATGATTTCGCCGAAAATCGGGAAAACGAGGACGAGGACCATGATAAGAATAGGATGGGGGAGTCGTTTCGCCCATCCTGCCAGGTTGACAAGGTGGAAATTGGGGTGAACATCTTGTTGAGTCTGTTGGGACATAGGATTAACTCCATCTTTAAATTTAAATGGTTTCCGGTAAGTCAGAATTGATAAAAAGATTTGAGTAATAACTCAAAGCGATGTGGCTTCTACTAAGGAAGTTCATAACCGAACCAATAATAGCCTTGAAGTCCATCAACAACTAAATAACCATCATCCTCACAACGGAAGAATGTGCCATGGCTTGTTAGTAAGTCATCCGACCACCATTTTGCATTCAGCGGCGGCTCTGGGACTTCTTCGGTGGGTGTGCAGGCTTGTGTTAGCATTTCCAGGTCATCGGCGGCGAAATTGAACGCCAGTATAGACACATTGGCATCTACCTTATACTTCACGTAGATATTGGCTGACGATTGTGGTAAAAATTCCGGCACCCAGCCCCGTTCGATCTCACCGGCAGCTACAACTGCTTCATAATTTTCATAAGTGTTGCTACGCACATCGCTCAACACACTGCATGCAGTGAGCACGATAAAAACTGTCAGCATACCAATTACAAATCGAAATATACACAAATTGTTTTTCATAGTTTGAATCTTTTATGTTTTGGGTAATTGCTTCCCGCTTCGGATGATGACAAAAGAACCGACAGCCAAAGGAGATAGCATAGAGACATTGGAAAGGTTGATCTACTAAACACTTGGCAAATTCATGAAGGCCCACACCCTGTGCCCGGCAACTATCTAATCCAGCAAAATCGTTCGCATTTTTTCCCTGTATAGCCTGCGGTAAAGTTGGTCTATTTTTGGGTCCGCGGCGGTGGTTTTGAGCAATATGTTTGTAGTTTTGATGCTTCCTACAGCCAGTTTTTCAGCTTTTTATCATGCTTTCTATACGCACTACTATTTCGTCTCATTATAAGGAAGGTGCTTGATTTGAGGATCAGACTACGGTCTTAAGTTAGATGAGACTATAGTCGGACTCAGGATAGGCACTGTACCGTGTCATAGTCTCTGAGGCAAAAGAAGGGTAAAAACTAAGAGACACATTCCGAGTTGAAAAACTTTTTTAGCTATTTTTAAAAACAAAAAAAGCACCTGAAAAGGTGCTTTTTCTGAGTAACGAGGGCAGGATTCGAACCTGCGGCCTCCAGGCTATGAGCTCGAAGAGCTGGTTTTGTAAGGTATGGGTTATACCATCATCCCCTTCGGTCTATATTGCAACGCCTCCGCCAAATGTGTGGATTGGATACTCTCTTCCCCCGCCAGATCCGCAATTGTGCGTGCTAATTTCAGGATACGATGATAAGCCCGTGCGGAGAGTTGCAACTGCGTCATCGCCGCCTTGATGAGTTGCTGCCCTGCGTCATCTAATTCACAAAATTGACGAACTTCTGCGACGCGCATATCGGCGTTGGTCATTACCCCGTTATCCAAGCCTGTGAAACGCTCGCGTTGACGTTGTCTTGCTTGCTCCACCCGAGCGCGGATTTCGTCCGAGGCTTCTCCCCGTCGATTATCGGAGAGTTTCTCAAAATCCACGCGCGGGACTTCAATGTGGATGTCAATACGATCCAGCATAGGACCTGAAATCCGCTTTTGGTAGCGTGTTACGGTTTGATGGGAGCAGGTGCAGGCTTTGAGACCGTCGTTTGCGTAGCCGCATGGCTAGGGTTACACACAATAGACCACTTTTTTCTTGCTCAATGAAGAATAGAAAGGTAGTTTTGAAAGCATATTTAGGATTGAAAACCACATAGAACACCGTAGCATGAATGCGATTGAATTTCTCATACTGATATAGGACATAATATTAGCATGTTATGCGCAAAAAGCCGTACATTTCTCTGTCAAATGTATGTAAAATGACATTTACTAAAAAGCATTCTAAATTCTCTATTTCCTCGGCAACAACCCCGATTCCATGACAATCTCCGCTACAAGCTCTTCCTGCCTATATGCCATGATATGGATGCCGGAAACGCCTTCGATCTCTTTAACTTGCTCAATGATCTCCATGCAGATTTGTTTTCCTTCGGCTTGTTGCTGCTTTTTCGGAGTCTTTTTTAGCCTATCCACGATTTCATCAGGGATAACGATACCGGGGACTTTGGTACGCATAAAGTTGGCTGCACCTGCTGAGCGCAGAGGCCCTACACCAACAAGAATATAGGCCTGTTCATGCAATCTAAAATCGCGTACTTGGCGCATATATTCTTTGAAGCGGGGAACGTCGAAACAATATTGAGTCTGGATAAATTGTGCTCCAGCTGCGATCTTCTTTGCAAGGCGTTGGGCGCGCCAATCGTAGGGTGGAGCAAAAGGATTGGCGGCAGCACCCAAGAATAAATCCGGAGGCGTTGTGATCTTGCGTCCACTCAGGAAGATGCTTTCGTCCCGCATGAGTCTGGCGGTACGCAGCAACTGGATCGAGTCAAAATCGAAAACGGGTTTTGCTTCTGGTTGGTCGCCAGCGCTAACATCATCCCCTGTAATTGCCAATAAATTATGCACGCCCATCGCAGATGCGCCGAGAATATCGCCTTGAATAGCAATCCGATTTCTGTCTCGGGCAGAGATTTGGTAAACTGGTTCGTAACCAGCTCGAGTAAGCAACGCACAGATCGATAAGCTGGACATGTGGCAATTGGCGCCAGAAGCATCTACAGCATTGATTCCGTCACAGAAGCCAGCTAGGATCATGGCGGCTCTATATACATCTTCGGGGTCGGCACTATCGGGCGGATTTAGCTCTGATGTGATAGCAAAGCGCCCTGAACGCAGCACTTGTTCTAACTGGCTTATTTTTCTTTCAGTCATTATTTCTCCACAAGTTTTCCAGTTCTTCTTGTTGCGTCGGGGTCTGCCACTCAACTGCATGTTTCTGGTCAACACCATGTAACATATTGACCCAAGCCGACGAATCCTGAAGATTACGTTTGACTGGCGGTTGAATCCAGAGCATTTCTGCGCCGTATTTGGGCATGAGTTGTGCATTTTCATATGCTGCACCCAAACGCATTTCATTTCTGGCTTGACCTCGCAATGCCCATTTGTGCGAACACCGCCGCAGGGTCCGTTGCGTAGGTTTTTCGGGCAATTCATGGAGCAAACCATACCAGTACTATGCAATATGCACTGCCCGCACATTTTGCAATCATAAGCAATTTCCTTTGCGATGCGCTCCAAAGGGATGAGTACCTTTTCCATGCGAGAATTCAGCTTTAGCAAAGGTTTTAGGGGCTGTATTGCCCAATGTGTGAAATCGTATAGTGCTTCCTGAAAAATAAGGTAAAGTTTTTTCATAAAATTAACTCTGGGGGATAAACTGTAAAGACTCAATAAAAACTTCGTGAAATTCGGTATCCTGATCGAGGTCAATTTGCTCAGCGACTTTCGCTAAGCGTTCTCCTCGCGCAAAGCCATGATCTGAAAGGAATTCTGCTGCACCAAAACCTGCTCCATTTGGGATATTCTCGACACGCTCTGGCGAAATGCTTGGTAGCATCCCCAAGGTAAGAGTGGCGGGAATATCCAATTGTCCGCCAAAGGAGCCTGTTAGGATGACGCGTTTTAAATCTGTTGGGGTTAGCGATAACTTCCTAAGCAATATCTCAATTGCTGAACGAATTGCTCCCTTTGCTTTTTGTAATTCACGGATATCTTTCTGAGTTAGCCAAATTGTGCGGTCCTCTGTTAGGTAGATACGATTAGAACCATCTACACGTTCGATAGCAAAATATCCATTACTTTTTGAAAAACGCCCGTTAGGTTCAATGACCCCAATCCGTAGTAATTCGTTGACAACTTTCATCAACCCTGAGCCAGTTAATCCCAGTGATTTCTCGTTACTAATTGTCTCGAATTCAAAATCTTTATTCGTGAATTTCGCATCAACGATCGCACCATCTACAGCTCTCATTCCGCAGGAGATGTCTACCCCTTCAAAAGCAGGGCCAGCAGCAGTGGATGCTGTCACAATATTCTTGCCATCTGTTAGTAAAACTTCTCCATTTGTTCCGAGATCTATCGCCAATGTTGGGGCTGTGGTTTTATCAAAACCAAAATATGCTAAACAAGCCAGCGCATCAGAACCAACAAATCCGCCAATGAGCGGAGGAATCATAATTTGGACATCATCGCTAAAAAGGCCATCAAGTAAACCAGTTTTGTTGGGGATGGCATCTTTTAAGTAGGGCTGAAAAGGCATTCGAGCTATTTTTTCTACTGGCAAACCTACAAGCAAATGGTGCATTGCCACATTGCCGACGATGGAGACTCGTTTAATGCGTGCAAGGATGGATTTGGATAATTTAAGCGAATTTACTGCCTGATAGATCGAAGACTGCGCCAAGCGTTGCAACCGCTCTCGATGCTCATCATCTTGCAAGGCTGCCGCTAATCTGGAAATAATATCCGCACCATAAACGTGTTGTTGGTTTAACGCCGCCCCACCAGCGACAACTTCGCTGTTATCAAGCATAGTGAGGTAGGCAGCGACGGTTGTAGAGCCAAAATCAATTGCCAAGCCCAAGGGGATATTTTTTTCTCTCTTATGACGTGAGCCAGCTTTGAAAACTTTATTAGAATGGACTTCAATAGACGATAGAACTACCTGTGTATCCCCACTGACTTTTGCCCGACACGCCAAACGTGTCCCGATCGCTAATTCGCTTTCAGAGAGATAGGTCTGCTCAATCTCATCCGGTGTGTTGGCTCCTTTTTCAACGAGCACTTTACAGCGTCCGCATGTGCCACGACCTGCACAAGGTTGCTCAACGGGCAAATCAGCTGAGGCGATCACATCGCCTAGCAAATCCCCATTTTTTGCGTCAATGACCGTTTTTTTTCTCCAATCAGAATTCTAAGAATGCTCATCGAAACATATCCTGTGTTAGCGTTTCTCCAGGCTGTACAATAATAAAAGCATCATCCGCTTGCGCAGGAGAGGCGACCGTTTTTTCTAGGGCTGAGACAAAATCTGTCGCACCGAGGTATTCATCATATTGCATATCCCAGCGTCTGCAGAATTCAGCTACTTCTAAGGCTATGGGGCGATAGGCATCAAGATCATCTTGGCTATGGGCGACAAAGCGCAGGCGGTGATAATGCTGGTATTGTGAATCCATAACGTAATTTGCTGTTTCTTCGCCATATTTTTCAACACAACGTTTGTATTCCGATAATGGATGTGTTTCAGCTTCTAGCCAGCCTTTGGTTAGATAATATGTACCCGGGTCTTTTGAAAACTCTTCGAGATATTTTTCTCGCCCGCCCATAAACATGGCGATACAATCATCCATTTTAGGAATAATGAGGGTATGTTTGCCCGCCTTGATATTATTCAGTCCGTTTCCGCAAAGCCCATAGCCGAGCACAATGATGCTCGGCTCAAGAATAGTGTTGATCTCTTCCTGTACTTTTGTGTTGAGCTTTTTAGGCGCGGCGTGTAACCCGGCATCCAAAAATTGGGTTTGCAAATCAGATGCTGGGGTATAGACCACGCCTTTAAACACTTCGCAAGCCAAAAATACGTGCGGTTGGCGGTCTTCCATTATTTATTCTTCCCTCTTTTGCGGAAGTCCTTGATCCAGCCCATCCCATATTCGTCACGCCCAAGAGCCAGATCAGCGGCAAGTGCTGCGGTGCGAATTTCGACGACAAGCGGGTTGGTAATGGGGCAGGTCATTCCAGCGTGGATTGCCATCGCCATATACGCAGCGTTGACATATTTTCGGTCAGGCAGGCCAAAAGATATATTGCTCGCACCCATCGTGATATTGACGCCAAATTCTGCCACGATCAACTCGATGGTTTTGAGGGTGGTTAAGCCAGCCGTGTGATCTGCGCTCATTGTCATGGCAAGGGGGTCGATGATAATATCTTCAACCGGGATTCCTTTGGCTGCGGCGCGTTCTATGATTTTTTCAGCTGCTTTTAGACGAAGCTCCGGAGTTGCTGGGATACCATCATCATCCATACATAAGCCAATAACTGCTCCACCATATTCTTTAGCGAGAGGGAGTACGGTTTCCAAAGATTTCTCTTCGCCGTTCACAGAATTGATCAGGGCTTTGCCTTCGTATAGCTTCAATGCCGCTTCCAGTGCTTGTGGATTGGCTGTATCTATACAGAGAGGAGCATCTACCACAGACATCACTTCTTGCATTACCTGAGAGAGAAGAGCTACTTCATCTGCTCCGGGAACACCTGCGTTAACGTCCAGTACTGTTGCGCCAGCTTCAACTTGCTTGATGGCATCTTGGCGTACCATCTCAAAGTTGCCTTCTTGTAGGGCTGCCAAAACTACTTTACGTCCAGTGGGGTTGATTCGCTCGCCGATCAGGACTGTGGGATTATCCCGACAGATTTCTACAGTCTTTGTCTTTGATGAGAGTATTGTTTTCTTGTTTTCTAACATAATTGTTCCTCCGTTTATGATTTAACTAAAACAAAGAGATGTCTTTGCAAAAGAGGGGCTCTTTGCAAAAAGATTCTCACAGCTATATTTGTTTTTCACATTCAAGCGCACGTCGAGTAGATGCATACGGTATCTCTGTTGCCGGGAAGATATTATATTCTCCAATCCTTTCTGAAATGCCACAGCAAAGACATATTCATGGTAATCTGCCTGCCCTATCAGAGCTATTAGCACACTACTAGTTGCCAAGGCAATCGTGTTGGTGGGGCCAGTAACTACGTGATTAGAACTGCCAAAGAAGCTGGCTACAATGGCAGGAATAATAGCTGTTTATAGACCATATATGGGGTTTACACCTGCGATCGAAGCATAAGCCATAGATTGCGGGATAGCGATCTTGGCTACGGTCAAACTTGCAATTAGATCACTGTTCCAGGATTGTGTGAAATATATTTTTAATTGGGCAACAGGTGTTTGGATAAACGTAGCGAGTGTACTCATACCTTCCAAGGCCAGTAGACACACTGGGATATATTCGAAAAAGCACAAATATCTGCCTTTCCCTTCATTACCATCGTAATAACGGTACACTGCTCAAAGATTTCCTTGGCCTTTTCTAGGGTTTTACCACTCACACTAACATCATCTACCAACAATATCTTCTTGCCAGAAAAAGATACGTCCAATCTTTTTAAAAATTTAGGGGAGGCGAAACGAGGTTTATTTGTCTCATCTCGATAATTTAGATGTATGGTCTCGAGGGGAACTCGAAGATGAAATGCTAACAAACTGGCGGGAATAACCCCGCCAGTTGCGATTCCTACAACAAGATCTATTTCAGGATATTTTATCTCCCGTATCCGTTGGGAGATAGCTTGAAAAGATAGCTCGACCTTTTCCACCATCACCTGCTTCGACGAATCAAGAATATCTCTATCACAGTCAAAATCAACAAACCAGGAAGTGCGATCTTCAATCCCATAGCAAGAGGAGTAAACATATCCAGAGATAGTACACCAGTTAAAGCACCAACAACTATAGTTCTGATAAGTTTTGCTAAGACAAATGCCAAAGCTGACATACCAACAAATCCTGATTTATTCCTAACCACATAGGAAACCATCAAACTAAAAAATAACAGTTCAAGAATAATATTTGGTAGCATTACTTGAGTTGGCATTCCTGTTAGATAGTGATTAAGTAATGGCCCAACGAGTGAAGCAATCACTAGTCCAATTGGCGACAAATAAAAAGCAGCCACTAAAGGAGCTATAAACATTGGTAATAAATAAGCTCCTAAAGGGATAGATCCAGAAAATGGCACCAAATGAACGAGAATTGGCAAGAAAATCATCGCAATGATTGTGGCTACCCCTGTCAGGGATTGGCTAATAATATATTTTTTATTTTGAGTAATTGTTGTCATAATAATTTCCTTTCTTATTTTTAGTTATTATCAGTATTGATTTTCTACTATCAAAGTTAAATTGAGGCAATTTTGAGCATTCTTTTCTCCTTCTCCTTAGAGCTATTTTCCATAAAACTATCCTGCTAAATACCAGCTCCCTGATAAAAACATCACACCATAGGTGAATTCTTTGATTCGTAGTGATTCCAGTCGATTAAACAATCGCGTGCCAAGTAAAATCCCGAAAATGCTAGCAAAAAAAACGGTTACTCCCAACTGAACATCTACCCTTTGAACTTCTGTAAATGCCAGAAGATAAGTGATTTTCAGTAAATAATTTGTAAAGAAAAAAAATTGGAGGGTAGAGATATATTCATTTTTTTCTTGGGCGGCCACAGACATATAAACCACGATCGGAGGCCCTGGTATATTCAAAAAACCGCCCATTACACCGGACAGGGTACCAACCAAACCTCCAAACCACCAATCATTTGGTATTTTGATTTTGCCCTCTATAAAAAATAAATATATGGACAGCAAAATCATCAATACACCCAACCACCGGCGAGCCTGGTCATTTTCAGTATTGACCAATAGGGTTAAACCCGTCAAATTTCCAATAAAAGAAAGTGCTAATGGGAGAAGGATGATTTTGAAGTTAATGTGTTTGAAATATTTATAGGTCATGTATCCGAGGATGATTCCGCTCCCAAATAGAGAAAGCCACACACTATCCAGAACAGAGAATATCATTGGGTATAAAGCCATAATGATTATAGAGAAACCGAATCCCGTCGTTGCCTGAATGACAGCGGCAAATAGGGTGAATGCAAATAAAAATAATACTTCGATCATCGCATAAATAGTAAGCAGGAATGACCGCAGCCCATCATCGAAGATATGTTGTAGGTTTTGAAATTCAAAACCTACAACACGTTTCTTGAAAATCAGCTATCTGAATTACGGTCTGTTTCCCATTACCCCTCTACAACTTGCATAGCAATATTAGCCCATTCAGTAAGGTGTGTTGGTTCGTAACGTACACTGCTGATATCCTTATGGATGTACTCCATCGGGCAGCCATTTTTTACACATAATTCTCTTGTATTATGTGAGTTTTCCTGAACCGTAGCTGCATCAAAACCATCCTTTGCTACCGAAAACGGATTTGGTTTACGTGAGCAAAGAAAATCGCCACCTATTTCTGCAGAACCGCGCTCTTCTTCGACCCAAGGACTCATGGAAACCTTATATACATTTGAAATCATGCAGACTTCTTTCATTCTGTCGCGTAGGGAATCACAATAACCATAATATACAAGGCCAAAACGATCACGGATTTTGCTATGTTTATTAGGCTATATTGGATTTTGCGGCTTTTACGGCTTTACTAGCATCCCCAGCAAAACCATCAGCACCAATACGTTCACAATATTCTAAAGTAACTGGAGCGCCTCCAATAAGAACTTTGACTTTATCCCGGATACCCGCATCCACAAGCGCTTGGATAGTTGCTTCCATCTGAGGCATTGTAGTTGTTAATAATGCTGACATTCCTATAATATCAACACCTCCCTCTTTTACTTTATTTACAAAATCTTCAGGGCTTACATCTGTTCCAAGGTCAATTATTTCAAACCCCGCACCTTCAAGCATCATTCCAACTAAATTCTTTCCAATATCATGTAAGTCCCCTTTTACCGTTCCAAGGACTACTGTCCCCTCAGATTCCACATCCGCGTCAATTAGTAAGGGTTTAATTAATTCTAAGCCAGCTTGCATTGCTCTAGCTGCAATTAACATTTCAGGGACAAAGTATTCTCCCTCTTCAAATAATTGACCAACTTCTTCCATCGGAGGAATCAAAGCTTCTTTTAGAATTGCCTCCGGTGAACCATCGCTATTGATTGCATTTTGAACTTGTTCCCTTACAGCTTCTAAATCTCCAGTCTTTACACCTTCATAAATTAATTCAAATATTTCTTTCATCTTTCACCTCAGTTATTCATAATTTCGCTTGCGCGTTTGGACGCCTCTACCATGGCATCAATGTTTTCTAGGGGAGTTCCAGGTACAACTGTCGCTCCCTCCGCCAACATATATCCACCCTTTTGACCTAATGTTGTAATGTAGTCAACACACTCGTCAATAATTTTATCTTTTGGCCCATCCTTAATCAAAGCTGGATGAGGGCCGCCTCTCATCAATGTTTTCCCAGAAAATGTGTCAGCTAATTTTTTTCTGTCCGTGGGAAAACCAAAATGTTCAAGAACATCAATATCCAACTCATCTCTGATTATTTCCAACAAATGATCAATGTTCCCACACATATGGAATACCCTCGGGCGATGCTGAACTTCCCAAATCTTTAAGTAATAAGGAACGACAAATTCTTTGAACATTTTTGGGCTGATCATTTCACCAGTATCACATCCAGCCCACACCCAATGTCCAGACTCCCTGCCGGTTAATTGATCAAAATAATCAATTACCTGAAGGTGGCTTTTTGTGGTTATTTCTAGCAATTTATGAATTCGATTTGGGTCCAACATCATCCACATAAACAAATTAGGGCCACAGATTCCAAAAGCGGAAGGGATTGGTCCGCCCGGATGGTTTAGATCTACTTTTAATTCGATCTCCTCACCATTTAGACGAATATCATAATCTCCGACCCTTTCTTTCATTTTTTTAAAATATTCGATTCTTAATGCATTTACCCCAGTATCGGGGGAAGGAACAACAAGATCATCGATTTCTTCAACATCATTGATTAAATGGATAGATTTTGGCATATCATCCCCATTCCATTTAATCTCCATTGGAAATTCAACTCCTCGTAGGGCCCCGAAATTTGGCTCAATTACGATGCTGTTTAAATTTAATGGAAAATCATCTCGAACATTTTCCATCCGCCATTTCTGATTTAAAATCAGGCAATCCATTTGCTCCTGAGGTCCTTTTAGCATTTGGCTAAATCGATTCCCGCTTCCAACCAACATCGCATCCATATAGTATCCAGCGTATACTGGTACCCGATCAGTTTTCTCAAATCTTTTGGTTTTTTCAAAACGTTCGGTTCGCTTAGGATTACTCTCAATTACATCTTCCGGGACAACAATATCAATTCGTTTTTTCATAAGAATTACCTGTCTTAAATTTGCGAACCAAATTTATATCCAGTCTCATAAAGAGCAAGGATATTTTCAATTGGTGTATTTGGCTGTATATTATGGCAAGGAGCAATAATATATCCCCCACCTTCCCCAAGAATTTTAATATTCTCTTCAACTTCTATTTGAACATCTTCAACAGATCCGAATGGAAGGGTATGTTGATTATCCACGCCACCATGAAAAATGATTTGTTTTCCAAAATCTTGTTTCAATCCTTCTCGATCCATATCTTTTAATCGCCATTGTACAGGGTTTAAGATGTCAATACCGGTCTTGATCAAATCAGGGAGTATTTTCCTAATACTTCCATCATCATGATGAAATACATATGCTCCATTCTCATGCGCAAGATCCATCATCTCTTTCATTCCCGGAAGTAAAAATTCTTGAATATGTGTAGGAGAATATAGGAGGCCTTTTTGAGATCCCAGATCTTCGTTTACATAAGTAAGAAGAAGTTTATTTTCTTTCTCTGGAATCTGCTCATACATTCTTTTGGTATTTTCCTTTGTTAATCCAAATAATTTTTCCAATATATAATGAACGATTTCCGGGTTAAGTACTAAATCCAAAAATGCTTTTTCATCTCCCCGTAAGTATTTATAGAACAAAAATGGTTCGGAACCGCCAGCTCGAATTGGATAATCTTCGTATCCCTTTACTTGGTCTGAAATTGTCGAATAATCCCACCAATCTGGATCTGGCCATTGATATTCATTTTCAATTTCTTCAACACTATTAAATTCTGCTAAGGGATTATGGCTGCATTCTATGTAAGAACCATCTGCATATTCAATTGTTTTATATCGGCAACCATAAGGATCACTACCTAAGGGAATTTCAGGACCTACATATTTGTTTTCTAATCTGACAACAAAATCTATGTGTAATTGCTTAAAGACCTCCCTTTCTAAAACCTTACTTTCAGGAACAGCTAAGTTATTATTAGATTTTTGGAATCTTGATAATCCCAAATCTCTAACTATCTCAATCTGCTCTTTATCACTCAAACCAAAATGCCTAATCAGTTTTGCTGAAACTTCTGGGGTGCCCCAATAATCCATTGGAAGTCGATCTACTTCCTCACGTTCAAGAATAGCTAACCAGCGTTCTTTTGGAGTCATTGTATCTTCTTGAGACATACTTTAATCCTTATTTAATCAAAATTAGATTAGCTTATTAATCGGTCAACCAAGAAATCTTCAAATGCATCTTGATCTTTCCATTCCATTGCACAGTTAATCACCTTGGCAGTGTCATCAATCTTGGTAAATCCATCTGCAGTAACCCTCAGCCCAAGTTTTTCCATTTTTAACCATTCATCAGAAAATGCCAGGTATACCGCAACTGTATCAAACAATATCGAGCTTTCTTCTTCGGTATCCAAATCCTTGTAAAAATCTGCCAATTCGTCTGATTTCTTCCATATTCGGTAGTTTTCAATTAATGCTTGTATCAAAGGAGATTCACAATCACGTACCTTATAATATTTCTCGCCTGTAAGTCTAATAACCGAACAGGTATCGGTTGGAGTAACTGTCATATCCCAGGGAGCGGTGAAGACTTTTTGTGCTGAATAGGCATATCTACCAATATTAAAAGTAGATATTGGATCAGGTGCACCCATATATCCTTTACGAATACTTCCAAACATTCCTACAAACCGAGATTTTTCTGCAATTCTTGGCTCGCGATTTAATGCAGCGGCTATATTAGGAAGAGGACCAAGACATAATAAAGTCATTTCTTCAGGATATTCCATGATCATATCCACCATCGCCCCTACACCATCGGTATGCACTTTTCCAGGGTATTGATCAAGATCATAATCCTCCACCCACGGAGATTGAGGGAGTTTGATATATTCTAAGGGGATTCCAACGCCCACTTCAATATCGGTTCGCCCAGCGAGTTCTAAAGTCTTTGCAATCAATTTGGTTCGTGTATAAGTATCGCCAGTGCCCGATACGATTAACTTGATATCGAATTCTGGAGACTTCAACATCATTATTAATGCCCACATATCATCCATATCGCTACCGATATCTGTCTCAACAATTACAGGTATTTTTTTTGTTATTTTATTCGACAATAACATCATAAAACCAATCTCCTTTATTAAGAAAAGCAAATATTATAAATAGTTGGAAGACCTAACCCTTTAATCCCGTACCGCTTATACCTTCAATATAATAACGTTGGAAAGGCATAATAATAAGAATTGGAATTATTGCTGCTATCAATGAACTAGCCATCAACTCATTCCATAGGACCCGGTATTCAGTCTGAGCCATGGCAACAGCCATCTGGACCACTCGCATTTCAGGTGTAGGTGCAACTAATAAAGGCCAGAAAAATGATGCCCATTGACCAACAAATAATAAAAGCGCAGCACTTATTATTACTGGTTTTGAATTTGGCAAGACAATGCTTAGGAATATTCGTAACCATGAAGCTCCGTCCACACGAGCAGCTTCAAGCAATTCTTTAGGAAACCCCTTGAAAAATTGGGTGAATAAAAATATCGCCATTCCATGTGCCAAACTTGGAACGATCAAGCCAGCGTAAGAATTTAACCAGCCTAAGCGACGCACTAACATATAGGATGGGATAGCAATTATATCGGTCGGGATCATAAAAGTAATCACAACGATTGCAAATATCAAATTTTTTCCTTTAAAATCAAAACTCCCGAATGCAAAACCTGCCAACGCACTAATCAATCCGCCAAAAAATACTGAAGCGAAAGCAAGAATTAGTGAGTTTTTAATTGCGTTCCCCATCCCGGCTTCAAAAACATTTTGATACGCTTCCCATGTAAAATCATTCGGTAATAAGGCTCTGAATTGAAATGGATATGTATATTCAAAAACCTTGTCTAATGGTGTAAAAGATGCGGCAATTGCCCATAATAAAGGTAGCAAAGTGATAACCGCCAAAAGTACCAAGATGAGATATACTACCGTTCGATTTACTACCATCTCAAAGATTTTCTTTTTTCTCAGAAAATCTGTATTTGTTCGATCCAAACCCGTATTATTCTTTTCAATTAGTGCCATAATTTGATCCTGATTTTTTCTTCGCTTAAACATCATCTGATCGAAGTGCTAAGAACTGCAATCCAAGAACGATTGCCACGATTAATATTACTACGATCAGCATTGCCGACGAGGCGCCCAGATCCCCATAAACCATTCCCCTGCGATAGGTTTCATACATGATCAAATTAGTTGAAAGTTGAGGCCCCCCCTTAGTGATCAACCAAATTGGGGCAAATAATATCAAATTCAAAATTGTATCCGTAACCAAAACAAATGCAAAAACTCTCTTTAAGAGAGGTAGTGTTACCCGAAAAAAACTCTGCCATGCATTCGCCCCGTCAATTTTTGCAGCTTCTAAAACAGCAACAGGGATTTCTTGTAAACCTGCCAGGAAGAAAATCATCATATAAGGGATTCCTTTCCAGGCAGTCACGATCACAATTGACCACAAAGCTTGTTCTTTTACCAAAAAGAATTCCTGCCTCGAAACATCAACTAAAGCAAGAAGTCCATTAATCACACCAGCGTTATAATCCATCATTGTTTTCCATAATGTCGTACTTACTACAGGAGAAACAGCGATAGGAAGCATTACAATACTGCGAAATATAGAAATTCCACGTGTACGCATATTGAGAATTACAGCCACAACAAGAGCTAAACCCACTTGAGTAGGAATATTAATTAAGTTAAAAACTAATGTAACTTTCAATGACTTCCAGAATATAGGGTCAGATAAAACACGGTTAAAGTTTGCAAGACCAACAAATTCTCGAGCATCAGCCGTTAAATTATTCGTATAGAAACTCTCAATGATCGTGGAAACCATTGGATAAATACGAAACACAAGCAATAATGCTAACGCCGGAAGCAACAACAAATAGGGGGCGATGTTTTTCTTTTTTATTTTCATTTTTTTGCCATTTGACTAAACAAGAACCCAATTACGAGGGGCGTTTTTTCAAACGCCCCTCGTATTAACTCAAACTAAATTAGTAGTTTTACGGAGCATATTTTGCTAGTTCACTTTCAATTCGAATTGCGACAAGGTCAAGTGCTTCTTGAGCATCAGCGCCATTTCGAATATCAGCAAATGCAGTTTCAATAATTGTTGTATATTCCAAATAACCGACAACCGGAGGTCGAATGACCGGATTCGAATCCAATTCACCGATTGCTACCTGAATGTAGTTCCAAGGAGCCTCAGCGTAAATTTCTTCGGTCCCAATCCACTCATTTACGCTTTGTTGTGCAGAGAGAGCAGATCGAACGTTAGAGAACCAAGATTTACCGCCAGCTTCTGTAGTAAACCAGTGCACAAAAGCCTTTGCAGCTTCAGCTTTCTCAGTATTTGCATTCACACCAAGGTGCCATCCACTTGTGGGTGTCACGACAACGCCATCTTCAAAGTATGGGTGCAAGGATATCCCATAATCGAATCCGAAACCCTCTTCAGATGTTGCACCGGCGGCAAGAGCGTTCACTTGCCAAGGTCCAGCTAGCATCATCGCCATATTTCCTGAACGGAAAAGCTCTGCTGTGCTGACCGCACCCTTTGGAGCTACACCTAATTCATTATAGAGACTTCCATACCAACTAAAAGCTTCTACCCAACTCTCGCTATTGATAATGCCATCCACGGATAAACCATCATCACTGATAGACTGGCAACAATCCAAGGAAAGGGGCAATGGTTGTAATTGATAGAATAGTTCAATTTGCTCAAAATTGAATCCCCAAACTTCAGGAATTCCATCACCATCTTCATCTATTGTCAATTTTTGGGCAGCTTCAGTAACCTGTTCCCATGTCCATCGTTCGTCTTGTGCTGGAGGAGTAATTCCGGCAGCTTCGAACATATCGATATTATAGTAAAGATTCTGGGTGGATGTATGGACGGGTGCAGATAAAAATTCTCCACCAAATGAGCCAATTTCTACAGCGGCGGGGTAAAAGTTAGCCATTTCTTCATCTGTAAAGGAATCGCCAAGAGGTAATAATAATCCTCTTGTACCATAACCAGTGGTTAATGGGGCATTGACCATAAATACATCGGGATCAGAAGCTCCGCCGCCTACACGAACCTGAATGGCTTCATATAGTTGAGCAATGGTAGTTCCTTCCATTTCTACTCGAATATTTGGATATGCTTCATAGAATTCTTCGAGGAACCCAGAATCTTCAACTGGGTGATTGGCCAACATCAACCATTTTATGGTTACAATTTCTTCTTCTGCAGGTTCTTCCGCAGCAGCTTCTTCGGGTTCTTCCGCAGCAGCCTCTTCTGCTACAGGTTCTTCTGCAGCAGGAGCTTCCGCCGGTTGCCCGCAAGCACCTAACAACATGCTGAGAATTACTAAACTAGCTAAAATCCATTTCAAGTGCTTTTTCATTTATCTCTCCTATACTTCTGTTCGAAATTAATTTTTAATAAATCTTCTTCGTCTTGTATAATATTTTTGCTTATCGTACCTCCTTAGTTTGATATTTGTAATCGATGCTATTTTTTCGCTTTCCAGAAAAGTATCTTGTCAAGAAAGTCGAATGACGCAACCGATTGCGACCGTTTCATCTTCGAGAAATTTGCGAATTCGCCGCTAATATGGTATTGTTATGCTATTGTTATAGCATATTATTGAAAAATGCGCAATCGATTGCGCATAAGATGGCCGGAAGCCACTAGCGCCCCTGCTCTTCTATTGAACCAAGATATTCTGATAGGGTCATACTCTTATGAAAACAAAAAGCACCACAATGCAAGATGTGGCCGATTTGGCTAAAGTATCCAAAACAACAGTCTCACATGTAATTAATGAAACACGGCCGGTCAGTGAAGAGAAGCGTCAGCGTGTGCTGAGCGCTATGAAAGAATTAGATTATCACCCCAATATCTTGGCCCGCGGCTTACGTAGAAATGAAACAACAATGATTGGCTTGATCGTGCCCAATAATGCCAATCCTTTTTATGCTGAAGTTTCCAAAGGCGTGGAATCCGTTTGCTATGACAAAGGGTTCAATGTCATTTTGTGCAATTCTGATCGGGACATTGAAAAAGAAGTGCGCTATACAGATCTACTCACAAAAAAAAGGGTTGATGGTATTTTATTTGTTGGAACTTGGATAGGCGAAAACACCGGCCACTTAGAAAATACTATTCAACAGAATATTCCGATTGTCGTGGTGGATCGTTTTGTACCGAACCTAGACATCGACCTTGTGGTTACTGATAACGTTCTAGGAGGCTGGTTAGCCACTTCTCATCTATATGGGTTGGGGCATAAAAGAATTGCATGTATTGCCGGCACTCCTCAGTTTACGCCGAACGCTGAAAGGGTCCAAGGATATGAAAAAGCTTTGGGTGAAGCAAGAATTCCTACAAATCCAGATCTGATAATTAGGTCTAATTTCCAGTTTGAAGGTGGGTATAAAGCAGCACAGCAACTATTATCTCAAGAGAACCGTCCTACTGCAATTTTTGCCTGCAACGACTTGATGGCAATTGGGGCCATGCGGGCAGCAATTGACTTAGGGTATCGTATTCCAGAAGACTTATCCATAATTGGATACGATGATGTTCAGATGACAAAGTATACAAACCCTCAACTGACAACTATTTCTCAGCCGATGTTTGAAATGGGAAATCGTGCCGCAGAAATGCTAATCGAGCGAATTGGTGAATTAGAAATTCCCAAACGAAAGAAAATATTGGAACCCAATCTTGTTGTCCGCGGATCGACCGCCAAATATATCGGAGGTAGCTAAATGAAATTCGGGGTTTCTGTCTCAACGTTTTCAACTAAATTTGGTCCAATAATGTTTCCAGGTAATTTAGACAGAGATATTAAAACCATTGCCGATTTAGGCTACCAAGAAATTGATCTATTCATCAAATTTGCTGGTGAACCCGGACTTCAAAAAACTTTGGCTATCATAAAACAAACTGGGGTATCTATTGGGATCATCGCCGCAGTTTCGGCCTTTGTAGAAGACGGCCTGTTCCTATCCTCTCCTGACAGGGATGTTCGTAATGAACTGCTCTCTCGGATGAAGGATCAAATCAGTCTTGCATCCGAGGTGGGAGCAAATGTTCCTGTCGGGACGATAAGGGGCAGTGAAGGTGGAAAGGACCGAGAGAAGTGGCTTGCTGAAAGTTTAATTATTTTACATGAACATGCGAGCAATCAAGGGGTAAAAATCTTATTAGAACCTGTAAACAGATATGAAACTCAATTGATTAATTCTGTGCCAGATGCCTTAACTTTTATTGAAGAATATCAGCTTCCGAAATTCAATTTACTTGTTGATGTTTTTCACATGAACATAGAAGATAAAAGCATCCTTGATTCCTTAATATTAGCGGGAAATCGAATTGGACATGTCCATTTTGCAGACAGCAACCGTCGTGTTCCTGGATTAGGTCATCTAGATTGGGATGCAATAATGACAACTCTATTAGATATTGGTTACAACTCTTATTGCTCTTTCGAAGCAATTCCTGGAAAGAATCCAATCCAAGATGCTAAATTTGCATTGAACTTTTTAACTAAAAAACAGAAAACAATAAATATTCAGAGAAGCTAGGTTTCTTTGAATACTTATTTAATGGAGGATTTACAATTATGAAAGTAGCAATTGGGAATGACCCCCCTGGACTTGAACACAAACTTCATTTAGTTGATACTCTTAAAAGTAAAGGCTTTGAGGTTGTTGATTTAGGTTGTCACTCGGCTGAACCTGCTGATTACCCTGATTTTGCAAAGATTGTTGGAGAAGGTGTAGCAAAGGGTGAATATGAAAGGGGAATTTTAATTTGCGGTACTGGCCAAGGAATGAATATTGCTGCCAATAAAGTAAAGGGTGTTCGAGCTGCATTATGCTTTGATGTTCTCCCAGCCATAATGAGCCGAGACCATAATGATTCAAATGTACTTTGTATGGGGGCCTGGTTAATTACGAAAGAAAGGGCTGAAATTATTTCATTAAGCTGGCTCGGCGGCCGTTTTAGCGGTGGTGTGCATTCAAATCGGCTTGAAAAAATCAAATCGATTGAAAATGGTAATTAAAACGATTATGGAGTTTTATGATGAAAGAAACTAAAGAGCAAATAAATACTATTAGATTTTTATCAGCTGATGCTGTCCAGAAAGCTTCTTCTGGACATCCGGGCACTACTTTTGGCATTGCTCCGATGACTTATGTATTATGGAAGAACTTCTTAAAGCACAGTCCCACACACCCTGATTGGGTTGACCGCGACCGATTTGTGCTTTCTAGTGGCCATTCATCTGCAATGCTATATTCTTTACTTCACCTCACAGGGTATGACCTTTCATTAGAGGACATTAAAAATTTCCGACAATTAGATAGCAAAACGCCAGGACACCCTGAATCAGGACATGTGCCAGGTGTTGAAACGACTACCGGCCCTTTAGGACAAGGGTTTTCTAATGCAGTTGGGATGGCAATGGCTGAAGCCCACTTGTCAGCAGTTTTTAATAAACCTGATACTCCTAAAATTGTTGATCATTACACCTATGTGGTAACTTCCGATGGGGATCTAATGGAGGGGGTTTCAGCTGAAGCCGCATCATTAGCAGGACATCTTGGTCTTGGAAAACTAATCTGCCTTTACGATGACAACGATATAACGATTGAAGGAAATACAGATCTCGCTTTTTCTGAAGATTTGCCTAAAAGATTTGAAGCCTATGGTTGGCATGTCCAAAAAGTATCAGATGGAAATAATGTTGAGGCAATTAATTCGGCTATTCAATCTGCCAAAAATGAAGACCAGCGACCATCAATTATTGCTATAAAAACGATCATTGGTTATGGTACTCCTACAAAACAAGGAAAGTCGATCGCACATGCTGGCCCCTTGGGTATTGATGAAATTTCATCTGCGAAAAAAACTTTAGGGTGGCCATATTCTGAATCATTTTACATTCCAGAAAATGCTCTTAATTCTTTCCGAGAAGCGATTTTAACTGGAAAAAATTTAGAAAAAAACTGGGAGCAAAATTTTTATCAATACAAAGAAAAATTCCCTCAAGAAGCTACTGAATTCAACCGGATCATGAACAATGATTACCCATCAAATTGGGAAGAATGTCTCCCAGAGGCTTTTAAACCCAATCCTGAAGGTACTCCAACCCGGATGGCTACAGGCGAAATCATTAATGGGATTGCAGATGTCCTCCCTGAACTGATTGGAGGTTCAGCTGATCTTGCTCCGGCAACAATGACTTTAATTAACGAAAGTGGCGATTACTCTGCTGTTAATTATTCTGGTAGAAATTTACGCTATGGTGTTAGAGAACACGCGATGACCAGCATCACTAATGGAATCGCTTTGCATGGTGGGCTACTGCCTTATGCTGCTACCTTCTTAGTATTTTCAGATTATATGCGACCAGGCATTCGTTTGGCCGCAATGATGGGTTTGAAAGAAATTTTTGTATTCTCGCATGATAGCGTTGGGTTAGGAGAAGATGGACCCACCCATCAGCCTATTGAACAAATATTAGGATTAAGATCAGTTCCTAATCTTTCAGTAATTCGCCCAAGTGATTCAAACGAAGTCATCGAAGCATGGCGAATGGCGATTTCCAATAATTCAGGGCCTACTTGTATTTTAGTAACGCGACAAAATGTTCCTGTATTAGATCGATCTAAATTCACATCTGCAAAAAATCTGGCCTATGGCGCTTATATACTTTCTGATTGCGAAAAAAATATTCCTGATGTACTGCTAATTGCAACCGGCTCCGAGGTTCCAATCGCTCTTAAGGCTCAAGAAGAACTTGTGAAACAAGAAATCCATGCGCGGGTTATTGCGATGCCTAGTTGGGATCTTTTTGAAAATCAGACTAAAGAATATCAAGACAAAGTGCTCCCACCAAATATAAAAGCCCGCGTATCCATTGAAGCCGGCTCAACTTTGGCTTGGGAACGATGGGTTGGAGACGATGGAGAAATGATCGGAATAGACAGTTTCGGTGCAAGTGCGCCTTGGCAAGATCTTTTCCAAAAATTCAATATCACCTCCGAAAATATAGTTCAGGTTGCTCAAAAAGTAATTCAGAAGATCTCAAAATAATTTATTTAATTCAATAAGGAAGATACCATGCCGGAAATATTTGTTAACCTAAAACGATTTGATATATCAAAAAAACTTGGGGGGCTATGCCCATTCGAAAATCCGATCAAATGGATCGAAGATGTTATAGATAAAAGCGTTCAGCTAGGTCTAGGCGAAATGGAAGGATTAACCCTCACTTATTTACTCCCCGAGGGCCTGATCCCAAGTGCATCACGAAAGTTGGCAGATTCACCAAAAGAAAAAACAACTGGTATTCACATTGGTTCGCAGGGTGTGCATTGGGAAGATGTTTCGCCCGGGGGGAATTTTGGTGCTTTCACAACTTCACTACCTGCAAGCGCAGCCAAAACATTGGGTAGCACTTGGTCAATAATCGGCCATTCCGAAGAAAGGAAAGCCAAAATGCAAATAATAAAGGCTTATGATTCGGAAAATTTGGAAAAAGTATCAGTGGCAATTAATAATTTGGTTAATTCAGAAGTCCATTGTGCCTTGAACGCAGGTCTTAATGTATTATTATGTGTAGGAGAGTCTGCTGAAGAACGTGGGGAAGGGAATTTTGCTGAGCAAAAACCTAGAATTGAAGCTGTACTTAAAACTCAAATAATTTCAAATTTGAATGGCGTTGGACAAATTCAAAACAATAAGAAAATAGTGATCGGTTATGAACCCATCTGGGCAATTGGCCCGGGCAAAACTCCCCCTGGAAAAGATTACATTAGTTTTGTTTCAAGCTATATTCAAAAGGTAATTGAAGAAAATTTTGATTTTTCAACGATCATTGTATATGGGGGTGGGTTAAAAGAAGAAAATGCAAATATGATTGGAAGTATCGAATCTATAGGTGGAGGGCTAGTAGCCTTAACAAGATTTACAGGCGATATTGGTTTTGATGTTCCAGGGCTAAAAGGAATTATAGAAAGCTACCCAAACCCCTCTTATTAATTATTTAAAGGTGAACTCATGAAAAATGTACAATTTGAATATGGGGAAGGATATTTAGAGGCTCAACTCCCAGAATCCGCAGAAGTATTTATACCAGGAGAAACAGTTGCTGATCCTCCATTTATTACAAATGTTGAAAAAGCAACTATAGAATCGATTTTAAATCCAATTGGTATGCAGCCAATTTCTGAGCTTGTTGGACCTGGCTCAAAAGTAACCATTAGTTTTCCCGATCGTGTAAAAGGAGGTTACCAAGAGAATTCACATCGAAAGGCAAGCATTCCATTACTTATAAAAGAATGCTTGAAAGCTGGTGTAAAACACAAGGACATTAAATTAATATGTGCAATTGGCCTTCACCGTAAAAACACCGACAATGAAATTCGCGATATTTTGGGAGAAAAATTATATTACCAATTCGCTCATTCGGGCCAAATCTCCAATCATGATGCTGAAAACTGGGAAAATCTCATTGATCTAGGATTCAATGATTTGGGGGACCACATCATCATGAATAAGGATGTATATGAATCTGATTTAGCAATATTGATAGGTCATGTTCTTGGGAACCCTTATGGCGGATATTCTGGTGGGTATAAAATGGCCGCTACCGGAATTACCCATTGGAAATGTATTGCAGCGCATCATATCCCCAGAGTAATGCATCGCGAGGATTTCACACCTGTTTCCTCCAAAAGCATGATGCGCGATAAAATGGATGCAATTGGTCAACATATGGAAATGTCTATGGGGAAAAAGTTCTTCATGTGTGATGCCGTTCTAGACACAAAACAACGTCAAATTGCAGTTTATTCAGGTTATGGGAAAGAAATACAACCAGTTGCTTGGGAAACTGCCAATAAACGCACTTATGTTCCTTGGGCAGAGGAAAAATTTGATGTAATGATGTTTGGAATGCCACAAAACTTTCATTATGGCAATGGACATGGAACTAACCCTCTCCTGATGCTACAAGCAATTGCAGCAAATGTAATTCGATATAAAAGGGTGATGAAAGAAAATTTTGTTGTCATTTGTTCCTCAATATGTAATGGCTATTTCCACGATGAAGAATTTCCTTCATACCGCCCCCTTTATGATCTTTACCAAAAGGATTACCATAATTCACTATCGGATCTAGCCAAATTTGGCGAGTATTTTTCAACAAATGAAGAATTTATCAATAAATATCGATTTAGCTATGGTTATCATCCCTTCCATGCTTTTTCAATGATCTCCTGCGGAGAAATCGCAGAAAAACATTGTAGCGCTATTTATATCGTTGGGGCATATGAACCCGGTTTCGCTCGATCTATGGGAATGAAAACCAGACCCGATTTTAAGAGTGCAATCGAAGATAGCGAAATGTATATGGGTAAAAATCCAAGAATTCTTGCTTTACCTAAGACATTTAGAACCGCTGGTGTTCATTTAATGATGAAAGATGGCAATATACCTTAATAATTTATAACTAAATAACGAGTTATAAAAGAATGGTAACGATATGCAAAAAAACAAAAATTCGAAACAAAATATAACATCTGAACTTACAGAACAGCAACAAAAAACTGTCCGTTTAGTTTATCGAACATCACTAGTTCCAGTTTTTATTCTAACAATTCTTTACATATTCAAAATCATTCCCAACTGGGTTATTTCAGTTTACATAATATCTTTTTTATTATGCGCTTTTGGTTGGGAAATTTGGTTTACCTATGGAATTTGGGGAGGCTTAAGTGTAAATGATCGCCGCCCTAAAGCTCTAAACCGAGCAATCCCACAAAATATTAATTGGATTTTGAACTCCCTCGCAGATGCAGCCTCTATTTGCCTCGTAGGCTTGCTTCTGGTTTGGGCCTTCTACGGTTTCAATTTAACTCCTTTTACCAGTTGGCATTGGGGTGCCTTTACCATCTTATTTGTTTGGTTTGTGGGTCAAAATATCTACGTAGAAGCAATTGTTTATCGTGATCAGCTAGATGAGGAAAAACCTTTATCATGGGGGCCTCTCTCACCTGGTGGTCCTTGGTGGAATCCAACTATTTTTAAAATTAATGGTCAAGCAATTAAATTTCAAACTCAAATCCCATGGGTCTTAATGACCCCAATTTTTTATTGGGTTGTCTTGATTCTTGTTAGGTGAGCCAATAAATTATTTTTGACAGTAATGTTTAAATAATCAAAATTCATTGGGTTTCCCTAAGAAGCCTTACCCATTTATTTGAAACTTGAGATTATATACTGACCGGTCCACATTAGTTTAGGGGAGGGGAATCTTGCTAGAAATGTAATTGGTTCTTTTAAAACGGTAGGTAATTAAGGACCACAATTCAATTGTGAGTGTCGCAAATATTTATTTTAAGACGACGCTCCCAGCTCCAACTGTACGTCCTCAGAGATACACTAGCGTTGACGTTGGAGTGCTGCCTCCACCCGACTTTAGAGTATCTAAACCATCATCCCCTTCGGCCTATACTGCAACGCCTCCGCCAGATGTGTGGACTGGATATTCTCTTCCCCTGCCAAATCTGCGATAGTACGTGCCAATTTCAGAATACGATGATAAGCTCGTGCGGATAGTTGTAATTGTGTCATCGCCGCTTTGATGAGGGTCTGCCCAGCTTCATCCAGTCCACAGAATTGACGTACTTCTGCCACGCGCATATCGGCGTTGGTCATTACCCCGTTATCTAAACTGGCGAAACGCCCGCGCTGACATTGTCTTGCTTGCTCCACCCGAGCACGGATCGCCTCCGACGATTCTCCCCGTCTCTTATCGGACAGTTTTTCAAAGTCCACGCGGGGCACTTCGATGTGGATGTCAATCCTATCTAGCATGGGACCTGAAATCCGTTTTTGGTAGCGCGTCACCGTTGAATGGGAGCAGGTGCAGGCTTTTAGGCTATCATTTGCGTAGCCGCATGGCTAGGGATGAACACAATAGACCACTTTTTTCTTGCTCAACGAAGGGTAGAAGGGTAATTTTGAAAGCATATCTAAGCTAAATAGTATTCAAGTTTTCGTTTTTGTTAGGGAAAACGATTGGACTTCTTATGCGGTTTATTGAACACAACAGGAGTACGTTATGGACAACAGACCGTACATTTTTCTATTACCTGAGTCACGAAAAGATAGCACATGCATTGAGAATGCATCCAGTGTCTCTCCACCTTCAACTGGTTGGTTGTAATCCTCTAACCACCTTTCTAGCATTTCTGGATATTTTCTTTGTACCTCATCCCAGGTTAGACTTTCTAGTACGCCGAAATCCATTTCTCGTAAACGTGGCTCTGACACAATGGCTAAATTCTCTTTTTCGGCAATAGCGGCGGCTGTCTCCCAAGCACGTTTCAGGTCACTGGCGTAAATCGCATTAAACTTCTCATCCGCGAGGCGACGCGCCAGATGTTCAGCCTGTTCTTTCCCCACATCTGATAACGGTGCTGGATATTCCACTCTGTTTCGCCATGGCGCACTAATAGAAGCCGCAGCATCATTTCACCTTCATTGGAAGTCCTGCCACGAGCAAGTAGACTTCGTCGGCATGGCGCGCCAAAACCTGGTTGGCTCGTCCCAGGATGTCACGGTAAGCGCGCCCGAGCTCATAGGGCGGAACAAGCCCCATGCCCACTTCATTAGAAACCACGAACATATCCACATCCGCTTCATGCACAAAAGCCAGCAGAGCCTCGACTTCGGCCAACACGTTGGCCTCTATTTTTACGTCGAATGGATCAGCACTGGGATCATTAAAAGGATCACCTTCGGGACCAGCTACATCCATCAATAGATTTGAGACCAGGACGGTCATACAGTCAAGCAGGACGACGCGCTGCCCGCTTCGCTCCTGGCGAATGGCTTGCGCAACGTTTCGAGGGGCTTCTACCGTAACCCAGGCAGACGGACGTGTTGCGCGATGCTTTATTGCGCGCAGACGCATTTCTTCATCTTTAGTTTCGGCAGTGGCGACATATAAAACGCTATCCGCTGCAATTTCTTTTGCACGTGCTTCTGCAAAGGAGCTCTTACCGCTACGCGCGCCACCTAATAACAAGATCAGTCTGCCCATATAATTTTCTCCAATAAATCCATATCCAGCGTTGTTTCAAGAGTATCAGCAAGGCGGGTCAGGGATGCGGCGAAAGGATTGACCTGCTCCCCTTCGATTTCTTCCCAGCCCAAATCACCTAGCCAGGCATGGCGCAAATTATCATTGGCGAATAACCCATGGAAATAACAGCCCCACACGCGACTATTTTCGCTAGTAGCACCATCCAAAACATTTACAGCCTGGCCACTGCGCTCGGTAATTTCGAGCCAGCCGCTTGCGCTTTGCGTACGCCCCATATGAATTTCATAGCCACTTACTGTCTGTCCTGCCAAGTTTGCCAGCCAGCCCGGTCTACTCTGTATTTGCGCGTTGGCTTGATGAGTGGCTTTATCGCCTGCGAAAACTGTTTCAATTGGCAACAGACCTAATCCGTTCATTGTATCAATCTGTGACTCAATATGATTTGGGTCACGGATAATTTGTCCCAGCATTTGGTAACCGCCACAAATCCCGACTACCGCCCCACCTGATTGCGCATGCTGGCGAATGACTTTATCCAGCCCCTGAGCATAAAGCCAGGTTAAATCATTGACGGTGCTCTTCGTCCCAGGGATGATGATCGCGGCAGGATTTCCGACCTGTTCGGGCTTTTGAACATAGCGAAGGCGCACACCAGGTTGAGTTTCCAGCGGATCGAAATCATCGAAGTTGGCGATACGCGGCAAATGGATAACGACGATCTCCGTCGTACCTGAAGAAGGTATTGCTACAGAAAACGGGTCTTCCAGAGCGACGGCATCTTCTTCGGGGATGTAGAGGTTGTGCAGGTACGGAACCACGCCCAAAACAGGTGCGTTTCCGCGCTCTTCTATAATCTGAACGCCATCGGTAAACAGGTTTATATCTCCCCTGAACTTGTTGACGATCAATCCTTTGACAAGTTCGCGTTCTTCAGGCTCCAGTAGCCAAAGTGTGCCGATCAACTGCGCGAAAACCCCTCCACGATCAATATCACCAGCCAGCAAAACAGGGGCGTTTGCATAGCGCGCGACAGCCATGTTTACAATATCATTTGCGCGCAAATTTAATTCGGCTGCGCTGCCAGCGCCTTCGATAATTACAAGTTCATATTGCTCACGCAAGCGGTCAAGGCTGGCTGTTACTTCCCGCCACAGGATGTCTCTCTTGGGATAATAATCGCGGGCATCCAAAGTTTTCCAGGGACGACCCATTAAAACAATCTGGGAACGAGAACCGGCTTCAGGTTTGATGAGCACCGGATTCATATCGACATGCGGTTCCAGTCCTGCGGCGAGTGCCTGCACAGCCTGGGCACGCCCGATCTCTGCGCCATCTGGGCAAACAGCGGCATTATTGGACATATTCTGCGCTTTATACGGCGCTACGCGCACACCCCGCCGGGCGAAGAGGTGACACAGTCCCGCCACCAAGAGGCTTTTGCCTACCGAGGAGGATGTGCCTTGAATCATTAATACTTTGCCAGTCATAAAGTTATTCCAGTTGTGAAGAGTAACAAAACTGCCAGTTCGGTCATTTCACAGAGCGCGCCATAGCTGTCACCCGTCAGGCCGGGAATACGACGCAAGATAAAGCCTGCGCCCAGCCAAAGCACGACTCCGGCAAGGGCGAAAGCCAGCAAGCCCAGCCATCCGCCAATCAGCCAGGCTGCCAGCAATGTTATAGTCGTCGCAAGCGCGACCTGTTGCCAGCACACGTTGTCTTTCATGTCGCGTCCCAAGCCTTTTTCCCGGGCGTAGGGGTAGGCAAAAACAGCCATCGTCAAAACCCAGCGTCCCATAACGGAAGCAAGTAGAAATCCAGAAAGATGCGGGAGCGAGATTATCGCAGCGTACTTCATCAGTAAAAGAAGTACACCGCCCGCTACACCGAAAGCACCGACACGCGAATCTCGCATGATCTCCAGCCGTCGTTCAGGCGTAAATCCGCCAAATAGACCGTCGCAAACATCAAGAAACCCATCGAAATGCAACGCACGGGTCAGAAGCAACCAGGCCGCAAGCACCAGCACTGCGACTACGGGCAATGGAAAAATCAGACTTAGACCACGGCTCAGGCCATAAAGTAATGCCCCCAGTGCCAAGCCGACCAACGGGAACCAGCCCACGGCGCGCGCCATCTCCTGCGGTGTAAAGATGCGGCGGATAATGGCAGGACTGATGGTTAGGAACTGGAAAGCTGCAATCAGTGAAACCATTATTCTTTGTCCGAAACCCCGGCTTCGGCGAAGGTTGCCATCTCAGCCAGCACCTTACAAGCTGCTTCGGCGATAGAGATGCCCAGCGCAGCCCCAGTGCCTTCCCCCAAACGCAGATCGAAATCCAGCAAGGGGTTTAAGCCGAGCCACTCGAGCATCAAGCCATGACCGTATTCCTGTGAACGATGCGCGGCGATGAGATAAGGTTTGACTTTGGGTGCAAGGACAACGGCAATCATGGCTGCCGCGGTGGAGATGAAGCCATCCACCATAACAGCTTTGCCGTGAGCCGCTGCGCCAAGCATGACACCCGCCAGCCCGGCGATCTCAAAGCCGCCGACTTTGGCAAGTACATCCAAATCGTCTTTTGGATTTGGCTGGTTAACCGCTATGGAACGCTCGATGGCATCAATTTTGCGTTTCAGGTCTTCGTCGTCCACGCCCGTACCGCGCCCAGCGATCTTGGCTGGCGATTCGCCAGTCAGGACAGCAGCGATGGCTGCGGAGGGTGTTGTGTTACCAATGCCCATATCGCCGGTGCCAACGATATCCAAACCCTTTTCAATTTCAGCAGTGACAATTTCGATCCCCGCCGTAAGCGCGCGTTCAGCCTGCTGACGTGTCATGGCCGGACCTTGAGTCATGTTGGCTGTGCCATGGGCAATTTTTTTGATGACGAGAGACGGATGCGGCTCCATATCCGCAGCGATGCCCATATCCACAACAACGATACGCGCTCCGACATGTTGAGCCAGTGCATTGATGGCTGCACCGCCATAGAGGAAATTGAGCACCATCTGCGGCGTGACCTCCTGTGGGTAGGCACTAACCCCTTCAGCGACGATACCATGATCCCCGGCCATCGTGATAATGACTTTGTCTTTGATAGAGGGGATAGGTGTTCCACTAATCCCTGCCAGTTGAATGGACAGTTCTTCTAATCTTCCCAGACTGCCGGGAGGTTTGGTAAGTGTATTTTGACGAGCTGTGGCGGCGGCTAATGCCGTTTGGTCTAAATCTTGAATACGTGCAATTATTTGCTCTAGCATAGGATTCTCCTAATAATGAGGTAATTGAACCTTTTCAAGTTTGAAAAAATCGTGCATCATGGCTGTGATCACAACTCACTCAAAGGAGTTCAGCCATGAGCACGATACCAACGAGTCTAACAGAAAAAGCATTTGGCGAGCATATTCGTCCCTACATTTCAGTAGCAAAACGTGGTTATGAATGTAGTATTCCTCTCTACAAAGTATTCAATTACATTCTCTACAAACTCCATACTGGTTGCCAATGGGAGATGTTACCAATAGGACCTTCCGAAAAAGACCCCAGACAAAAAGAAATCAGTTACCATGCGGTTTATCACCATTATCGCAAGTGGAGTAAGGATGGTAGCCTTGAAAAAGTCTGGCAAGGTAGTATTTTGAGCATTCAAGATGATTTGGATTTATCTAAACTCAATTTGGATGGCACTCATGCGATCTCTAAAAAAGGCGGTGAATCTGTCGCCTATCAAGGTCGCAAGAAAGCTAAGACCACGAACATTCTGCCTGTCACAGATGGAGAAGGCTTCATTGTTGCTACTACAGGATTGTTAGCAGGAAATCACAATGACGCTTACAATCTAAAACCGCACTTACAACAGATATTCAAGTTTATGAAAAGTCTTCCTCTTGATTTTCAAGGTGCTTTCTTCAATGCGGACAAGGCTTTTGATACCAAAGATGCTCGCAAAACTTGCTTCAATCATGGCGTTATTCCAAATATTGATGAGAACAAACGCAACAGAAAAGTTCCCAAACGAGGGCGTAAACGCTTTTTCAATACCGAAGTTTACAAATGCCGCTTTACATGTGAAAGAACTTTTGCTTGGATTGATAAATTCAAAGCTCTATTGATAAGGTTTGACCGTAAAGATGTGTATTTTCTTGGTGCTCATTTCATCGCTTTTGCTATGGTGAACTTACGCCATATTATTCAACAATAAGGTTCAATTAGTTCAATATATCTACGAAAAACACTGTGGCGTATGCCTATCTTCTCGAAAGGCTAAAACTCCACGCCCGGTTGGGCTTGAACGCCATCGTTGTGAGGGTGTTTGATTTCCTTCATTTCAGTGACCAGATCAGCATAATCAATCAATTCTTGTGGTGCCTTGCACCCGGTGATGACCAAATGCAACATAGGCGGTTTGTTCTCCTTCAGCCAGGTAATGACTTCACCCACATCCAGCCATTCAAAATGCAAAGGGTAGGTAAACTCATCAAGGATCACAATCTCATAATCGCCGCTGCTGATGCGCTCTTTGGCAATTTCCCAGCCGTGCAGTGCGCGGGCAACGGTTTTATCCATATCTTTGCTCATCCAGGTAAAGCCATCGCCAGTGGCGATGATTTCCAGGCCCAGTTTAAGAGCCGCTTTGGTCTCACCATAACGAGCTTTTTCATTCTTGATAAATTGCAACATACAGACCCGCATCCCACGCCCCCAGGCGCGCAGCATCAGACCTAGTGCTGCGGTTGTCTTTCCTTTGCCATCGCCAGTGTTGACGATGACCAATCCTTTTTTTGTTTTTGCCATTTTGCCTCGCTATTCAGTATGGTTCAATACACCCTGCGGAAAAATGATCGGCACGCCCGTGACAGGATGAGAAACAATTTCCACCGGTGTTTGGTACGCCTCACTGATATGCTCTGCCTGGATGACTTCTTGCGGCGTACCAAAATGCTTCAACTCCCCGTTGACCAGCAAAGCCACTTTATCTGCAAAGAACGAGACCAGATTAAGATCGTGCATCGCCATCATTACAGCCAATTCTTTCTCTTTAGTCAGTTTTTTGACAAGGGATAACAAATTTGTCTGGTGCTGCAAATCAAGATGATTGGTCGGTTCGTCCAGCAATAAAACAGGTGTGGACTGTGCCAATGCTCGAGCTAATAAGACGCGTTGTTGTTCGCCCCCGGATAATTGAGCGATTTGCCTGTGAGCAAAGTCTTCCAATCGGGCTTGCTGCAAGGCTAATTGAACAGCAACTCGATCTGTTTTATTTTCGCGTCCCAGCCAACTCATATAGGCGGTACGTCCCATCATCACGGCTTGTTCAACAGAATAAGCCCCACCCAACTGTCGTGCCTGTGGGACAACAGCCAAAACCTTAGCTCGCTGCGCGGTTGACAGCTCGGATAACTCTCGACCATCAACGTGAATCTGCCCAGACAGAATCGGCGTGGTACCGCTCACAGCACGGATAAGGGTGGTTTTCCCAGCACCATTGGGACCGATCAAAGCCAGGATTTCTCCGGGTGAAACTTTTAGAGAAATATCTTTTAGCACCACCTTGGGGTCATACGCAACCTGAAGAGAAGTTATGGTCAACATGCTACCAGAACACCTCCTTCTTGGCACGACGCAGGATCCACAAGAAGAAGGGTGCTCCAGCTAGAGCTGTAACAATCCCGACCGGAAGCGTGGAAGGTGCCAACAGGATGCGTGCCAACATGTCCGCCAGAAGGAGCATACTGCTCCCGCCAAGAATGGATAGAGGGATGATGCGCCGATAATCAGCTCCCCATAGGAGGCGGATAATGTGCGGGACGATCAAACCGACAAACCCGATCACACCGGAAAATGCAACTGCTACCGCTGTGGTCAACGATGCGGTGACGACGACAAAAATCTTGGCTCGGTCTACAGCCAATCCCATTTGCTTGGCTTCTTCCTCGCCAAACTGCAGCACATTCAACATATGCCCGGAGAGAGACAATAAGCCCATGCCAATCACCATATAAGGTAATGCTGCGGTCACCGGATCCCAACCTGCTATAGGAGAACCTCCCAGCAAGAAAGTAATAGCACGATGGATTTGTAAGTCAGTGCGCAACATCAGCGATGAAGTCAGTGCTGAGGCAAAAGCCCCGATAGCCACCCCTGCAAGAATGAGGGTTGTTAACGGAACCATGCCATTGACACGCGCCATATTGTAGACCAGCAGTACGGTAGTGATTGCTCCTATAAATGCCCCGACAGGGATTAGGTAAAACCCAAATAAATCTGTCGGCCAATTGAATGTCATCGCAATCACAGCACCTAAACCTGCTCCGGATGCGACACCAATCAGGTAGGGGTCAGCTAAGGGATTGCGAAACAAGCCCTGATAAGCGGCCCCACTGCTTGCTAGGGCTGCGCCTGTCAGGGCAACCAAAACCGTATGGGGTAGGCGCACAGCCAGGATAATCGCAGCAAATGAATTGGGCCAGTCGGGAACGATATTGATCCCCGGGAGTTGATCTGCCAATATGCGCAAGATCGTCTCTGGAGGGATGAATACTGCACCCAAAGCTATGCTGAACACAAAAGCAATCAGCAGTAATAATATATTTAGCAAATACGGTCGTTGACGAAGCATAATGATAAGGTAAAGCTCAATGTGCAAGATAAAGCACATTGAGCCTTAGACTATAAATCTATTCGAATACGCCGGGATGCAGTATTTTTGCTGTTTCTTCAAGCGCATCCACAAGGCGTGGGCCAGGCACACTCATCATATTGGGGTCAATGGGATAAATCGTATTGTTGACCACTGCAGTGATAACATCCCAACCGGGGCGTTCAGCAATGCTCTCAGGCGTGACACCGTAGAGGGCATCTGCCAGCAAGATGACATCTGGGTTGACGGCGATCAGTTCCTCAGCACTGATCTGGATGTAGTCACCTTCTAATGCGGAGGCTGCATTGCTTCCACCTGCGGAGGCGATAATATAATCAATGAAGGTTCCAGTCCCAGTCGTCCAAGGGGCAGATGGGTCGGTTGCATCCAACTCGTAGAAAACGGAAGGGCGGTAAGACAAGGGCGCAATTTTTTCCTGTACGGCTTTGACGCGCACATCCAAGTCCGCGATCAAAGCTTCCGTTTCATCCTCATGCCCGGTCAACTTGGCAAAGTCACGCAGATTTTCCCACAATTCATCATAAGTCGTGGGGTTTGCCTGCCAATAAACGTTTAAGCCTAGATCACGCAGAGCCAGCACCTGATCTTCTGAGATGATCTCAGCCGCAACCACCAGGTCCGGTTCCAATGCCAGGATGGCCTCGGTGGGCAACTCACCCCACAACGCACCCACACTGGTGACTTCAAGAGCTTCTTCAGGATACAGAGAGAAATCATCGCGGCCGACAATCTGATTCCCAGCGCCAATAGCGAAAAGAATCTCTGTTGTAGAAGCCGAAAGAGAGACGATGGCCTGCGGGTAGTCCGTAAACTCGATCATATTCCCTAGATCATCGGTGAAGACCATTATTTCTGGTTCAGGTTCTACAGTAGGTTCGGGAGCAGGTGGCTCAGTAGAAGCTACTTCGGGCACAGACGGTTCTTCTGCTGGAGGAGTTGCAGGCGTGCAAGCGCCGAGCATTAAACCAGCTATAAGAAGTACTGCAAAAAATAATTGAAATCTTTTATTGTTCATATTGAATATCTCCGATAATTAGATTGAACTTTCGTGACACCCTCCGGCAGTGGCACGGATGACCCGACGAGAGAAGTCCGTACCACATGCCGGGTGGGAGAATCAAAATCCCCTGCCAATTGAGCAGGGGAGGTATGTAGGATTAGACAAGGAATCTAAATCGCTCCACCTCCTTTCCGCGAGGCTTGTGGAAACCAATCAAGGCGGGCGACCTGGCTCTCCAGCTATTCACTGGACTACAGTTGCGCGACAGCACCGGACTTCACTTGCACGCAAGTGTTAC
>Ga0209361_1000318_pt1 | contig 49132 bp, 47 predicted proteins | sample SaaInlV_200m_DNA_3_FD_184657 | JGI IMG/M metagenome (GOLD analysis project Ga0209361, IMG submission 184657) | Marine microbial communities from expanding oxygen minimum zones in the Saanich Inlet - SI037_S4LV_200m_DNA (SPAdes) (version 2) | ecosystem: Environmental > Aquatic > Marine >... | reverse complement strand
ATGAAGAAGCCCCTAAGTGTCTGTTACTTAAGGGCTTCTCTGTGTACACCGCCCAGGACTCGAACCTGGAACCAATTGATTAAGAGTCAACTGCTCTACCAATTGAGCCAGCGGTGCAGTCAATCAGTACTTGTCCCGCCATAGCCTATAGACGAAGGCGGACTCTCTTACGCGTCGAATTTCTAGTATGTGTCGCCCTTCGACAGGCTCAGGATGACACACCAAGAAAGACCTCTTAATGACGCATAAGCGGCGTGAATATAGTCGGCGAGCCAGGGCTTGTCAATGTGGGGAATCGCTGGATAAGCGTTCAATTATAGTGGAGGGATGAGTAGGGTCGTAAGGCATTACGACCCTACTCACAATATTACATGCCCTGGCTAGTTACACAACTAGGGCCGACATAAATGCTTTAGCTGAAATATTCTCGCAACTAAAAATCATGTCCTTGATACTCTGCTGACGTTCTTCATTTAAGACGTCTGCTGAGAGACTATTAAACTTGTTAGTGAGATCCTCAATTGTCATGGGCTCTCTTGGATCACCCTTGGGATACTCCAGATATTCTTCAAAAGAACGTCCGTCATTGGTGGTTACCACAACTCTAGAAGGTTGCTTGGCTGGAAACATGGCCTCAAACTCCAGTGAAGGCTCACCGACGATCTTGTCAATCACTTCAAAAATCTTGGGATCCTTCAACTTCTCATCCGAAAATGACTGAGTCGTGATCTTCTTGTCCACAATGGCTGCCGCCATACAATACGGTAAGGAGTGATCAGCCGTTTCCCGTGACTCAGGACGATATTTCGTGGGATCAAAAAGGATGTCATAAGCCTGAGCAAATGCTGTAACCTTGATTTCCTTGATATCCGTGTAATCCAGATCATTATTGATCATGGCATTCAAGGCGCAAGAAATATGCGTATGAGTCAATGCTTCAGTCGGGAAAGCCTTCATACCACATTCCAGAATCTTATAACTCTCACCCAACTTGCCAACCAGAGCTTCAACATCCCAGGCCCAGGATGACACACCATCGCGACCTTCCATGTCCGTAGGATTCATGGTTTCATCTTTGGCATTCCAACCCACAAAGGCATCCATAAAACCCTCTTTGCCTTCAAAGACTTTCTCAGTCCCTGAATAGCCCTTCTGAGCTAGGAGCGCTGCGAAAACACCAGCCTGTGTGGCCATGGGGTCCACGGTATTCTTCATCATGGTCAATTTTCCAGCTGTAGGACAACCAATGGTGTGATTATGACATCCATTGATACCAATGGCATTCACCATTTGATCCACACTGAGACCCAGCATTTTGCTAGCCACGATGGGAGACACAAACTGAGTCAGTGTAGCATGGTGCCACTTGCGTTCACGGACGCCAGGCTTGGCAAACAGGCACAATCGCATCTCAAATTCATAAGCCAGAACGATGGCCACAATCACATCTTTCATGGATGCATCCACCTTCTCGGCTACTGAGAATGCAGCCGGCATTATATCACTGGGATGACTGGGATCGTCCTTCCAATAGATATCATTGAAATCCAGAGCCCGAATCATCAACGAATTGACCAGTGCAGTACTTACTGCAGGCATTTTGTCGCCAAATCCTAATACTGTCGATTCTCCTGCTCCCCCCATTTCCTGATAGATTTCCAGCATGGATTTTACATCATGAGTGTCCATGCTTCCAAAGGCACAACCAATGGAATCATAGAGGTAGCGTTTCACCTCGTAGACGACCTCTTCAGGCAGGTCTTCGTATTTCAAACCGACAGCAAATTCTGCCATCTGTCTTGCAATTGATTTTTCCAATTCTCTCTCCTTTAAATAATAAGCAACCGCTAATTATGCGAATTAAACTAATTGTTTTATAACCGCAGAGCACGCAAAGGGCGCAGAGGTTTTAGAGATTGTTAGCAACTCTTTTTATTACCTGTTTCTGAACAGGAATCCCTAGTGTATGTAACACAAAGAATAAAGCTGCCTCATAAACAGATTCCAGCAAACCAGGATCAAGCTCTTGGTGCACTTCTATGGCTGCCCCTATTATTTTCTCTGAAAGCTCATTTTCTGATAACTTAGTCATCAAATACTCTTTGCGTCCTTCGCGCCCTCAGCGGTTAAGCGTTTCAACTTTTTGTAGTTTTTATTATAGTTTTGCTATGATGGCATCTGCCATTTCAATAGTCGAGGCGGCACCTTTTTCAACCACATCAGCGCGACCCGTCATTTTGGCCATATCATAGGTTCTAACCTTACCCTCAGCCACAACTTCAGCAACTGCTTTGCGAATCTTAGTGGCAATGGCTTGCTCATCAATGAAATCCAACATCATGCAGGCAGACTCAACCATGGCGATGGGATTCACGATGGAGACCGGATAACCAGCATACTTCGGCGCGCTACCGTGCGTCGGCTCGAATACACCAATTCCAGTTTCAGGATTATACTGAGCACTACAGGCAAATCCTAATCCACCAATCAAGCCGGCAAAACCATCAGAAACGATATCGCCAAACATGTTTCCTGCAACGATAACACCATAATTTTCAGGATTCTTGGTCAACCACATCATCTGAGCATCAATATTAGTATTCCACAATTCGATTCCGGGGAATTCCGTTTTCTGAATCTGCTGGGCCATCTTGTACATCATACCCGAGGTCTCACGGATCACATTTGGTTTTTCACAGACAGTCACCGATTTATAACCATATTTCTGGGCGTGTTCAAAAGCCGCTCGGAGAATTCTCTGTGTGGCTTTCTTGGTGAAGATTCGAGTAGAAACAGAAACCTCTTCCACCGGCGTTTCACCAAAGTTGGAGACAAATTTTGGGTGAGTCATCAAGGCTTGATGAACCTGTTCAGGTGGATTGCTCCATTCTACACCACCATACAGACCTTCAGTATTCTGGCGGAAAATAGCTACATCCACACCCGGTTCGTCCACACCTCCATCAGCAGCTCTACGAATAAAATTCAAAGGGTTGCCTTTGTAGGTACGACAGGGACGTAAACAGATATCCAGACCAAAATGTTGTCTCAAACCAACAATGGGGCTTGAATAGACCAAACCCTTGGCCTGTAATTCTGGATCTAATTCTTCAAAAGCTTCGTCCTTGGGCTTTGACGTAATTGCACCAAACAGTCCAATTTTGTGCTCAGCAATAAGGTCCAGGGTACGCTGAGGTAATGGATTACCTTCGCTTCGCCAGAATTCCCAACCAATGTCACCCTCAACATAATTCGCCTCAAAGCCTGCGGCTTCCAAAACTCGGATGGTCTCTTCTAAAACCGGTTTCCCAATACCATCTCCTGGCATGCTTACTATTGTTCTTTTTGACACTTTCATTCTCCTTTTATAAAAATCGTTGGTTTCATTTTTCTAACCACAGAGATCGCAGAGTACGCAAAGTGTGTTTTTTTGCTCGTCCTCTAATCAGTCTGAAGCTGTTTTCTAAGATATTCAAGTAACCTCTGCGTGCTTTGCGCTCTTCGTGGTTAATTGTAAGATATCGGATATATTATCTAAAATAGTTGCACCTGTTTTACTCAAAGCTTCGCGGGTTTGATGTCCACCAGGAATGAGTACACAATCTACGCCAATCGCCTGTGCGACCTCAAAATCGTGCTCAGTATCTCCAACAAAGAGGACATCCTCTGGGGCGATGCCCAGTTCTGACATCCATTGAATTCCATTTTCCACCTTGCTATGGGCATAGTGGTTATCCAAGCCTACAATTTTTAAAAATTGCTTAGTGAGTCCAAAATGAGCCACCAACTCATCCAGCGTATTTTGTTTATAAGCGGACAAGATTGAATGGCTTGCCCTTAACGAACTCAGCTTCAAAAGGACTTCTTTGACACCATCATGAAGATCGACTTCATACTTATGCTTCTCATAGCCATCTATGAACTCTGTACCAACCACTTCAAATGATTCCTCTACAAAATCAAATCCCAATCTGCGGTAATAATCAATGACCGGAAACCCAAATATTTTTTGATAATGGTCGTGATCTATAATCGGCATATCCCGCTTTGCCAGGGTGTTGTTGATGACCATGACAGCCATCCACGAATCATCAAGGAGCGTACCGTTCCAGTCCCATATGATATGTTTATAAGGAAATGTTGTCATCTAGAAGTATCTCTTTCGTCATCCCGAGCGCCATGTACTGAGCTCGTCGAAGTGGAGTCGAGGGATATCTCAACCATTGTAGAATAGGTGTTAATAAACCTGCAAATAATTTCAAAAACCCGCGTGCCTGACATTTCGAGAGCCTCAGCGTGACACGCTTGTTGATATTCTATAAAAACAACCTTTTCCGTCATTGTTATTCCGTCATCTGTGCTTTGAACTCAATGATGACAGCCGCCCGTTCATAAGCCAAGCCAAGCACTTCGCGGATGGAAGATTCTATCTCGTTTTTCTTTTCGCAATCAGCTGGCACAGGCAGTTCAAACAGGATTGATTCAACCGGATCTTCCCCGACAATTCGTAGGTCCTGAACTGTGAATTCTTCATTAAAGACAGAAATGGCCTTCTCTATGATCTCGCGAACCTTGTTTACATTTTTTCCAGTGACAGCAACCGGGTCAATATGAGTCACTATCTGAGCATTTAGCTCATGAGCCAGTTTGTGTTCAACATTATCGGCAATATTGTGGGCAATCGAAGGTGATGTAGCTTCATCAATCTCAATGTGTAATGAGATAAAGCTCTGGTCACCATAATTATGAACAACTACATCATGAACCTGCCGAGCTCCAGGAACCGTAGTTGCCATTGCTGTTATTTCCTGAATAAACTCTAAGGTGGCTGGCTTGCCAAGTAGATCATCAATTGCTTCGCGGGCTATTTCATAAGCAGCCTGCAATATCATGAGCGCCACACCAACACCCATGATGCCATCTACATAAGGAACGCCAAAATAAGCCCCCACCAGCGCTGCAATCACCAGCAAAGTTGTATATACATCGCTTTTATGATGAACCGCATCACCCCGTAAGGCAGCCGAGTCTATAAGATCACCCAGCTGATAGGCAAAGTAGGCCATCCAGGCTTTCCCAAGGGCAGTTAGGGTAACAATGCCTATGACCAACCAATCGATTTTGGACACATCAATATCAGCTTCAGAAAAGAACAATCGATCGACAGCACCTTTAAAAAATTCCAAGGCTACCACAGCCATGAGAATGGCAATAGTCAACGTCGCTATAGTTTCAGCGCGACCATGACCAAAAGGATGTTCTCTGTCAGCAGGTTTTTGGGCAACCTTAAATCCAAAAATGACCACAATCGATGTAGCCACATCTGAAAGTGTATGAAAGGCATCTGCAATGAGCGCAATACTGCTGACCATCCATCCAAAAATAAACTTGATGACAAAGAGGACAAAGTTGCCAATGATGGAGACCCAGCCTTCCAGCATGCCGACATGACCACGGTAAGCCGTCGTTCCTGGCTCAATACCTTTGGGTGTGGTAGTGCGAATCAGAAAGTTGGTAAAACCCATGAGTTACAGCCGTTCCTTGACCCAGTTTTCCAAGCCATCGGTGAGGACCAGCTCCTGAGCTGCTGCACCAACAGGACTGAGTGAATAGGTTTTTCCATTATATTTCAGCGTAGCGCTCTGAAAATTGATAGTGGCTTTCATACCTGTAGTCATAGTCAGGGCATCTCGACCATGGGCATCTAAAAGATCCTGGACCAATTCGGGAGCTTCCAGGACCATAAAACCATTGTTGATGGCATTGCGCTTATAAGTTTCACTAAATGAACCTGCCAGCACCAGAGAAATGCCTCGATACTTCAGAGCGGTTGCAGCCTGTTCACGTGAGCTGCCTGTTCCAAAATTAAAACCACCTACCAGAAAATCACCCTTTTCAACCATGTCCACAAAGGCCGTGTCATAATTTTCCATGACCACACCTGCCTGTTGCTCAGGAGTGAAGTCATCGATATAGGTATATTTCCCCGGGAATATCCCATCTGTATTCAAATTGTCCTGATGACAAAACAGAATATTGCCTGTCAATTCAGTGGGAAATCCATCAAGAATACTCACGGCGATAGCATCAGCAGCCGCTTTCTTGTTGGTCTTAATATCACCGAGGGGGTGAGCATCGTCATATGCATAGGGTGAAACCACTTGACCGGCTACTGCAGAAGCCGCTACCACCGCTGGAGATGCAAGATATGCCTTGGCACTCTTAGCACCCATACGACCTTTGAAATTTCGGTTTGTGGCAGAAATCCCCACTTCATTTTCTTCCAACAATCCCACACCTAATCCAATGCAGGGTCCACAACCAGGAGGCAGCGGTCTGGCTCCAGCATCTATCAGAGCCTGCCAGTCCCCCCTGCTTTCGCTCTCCGCCTGAACTTCACTTGAGGCCGCCGCAATGTAGAATTCCACATGAGCTGCTACTGTTTGACCCTTAATCGTCCTCGCAGCTTCGGCTAAATCTTCCACACGACTATTGACGCAGGAAACCAGGTAGGCTTTGTGAATCTTGAGACCCTCTTTTTCCATCGTCTTGGCCGTTGTCATGGTCTTCACATTGTCAGGACCAGAAACATTGGGTTCGACTGTAGCCAGATTCAGTACCAGCTCTTTGGCATAAAAAGCATCGGGGTCGGCGTAAGGTGCTGTCTGTTTGAGTTTTGAAATACGACCATAATTCATACGGGGGGAATCACCATCATTGGAGTCGGCGTCAGATTCCACACCAGAGAGACCTCTTTTTTCCACACTCAAGGCACGGGCTTCCAGCCAATCGAAAGTCACATTATCAATGGGGAATACACCAGCCAGAGCACCCCACTCCGTAGTCATGTTGGCAATGGTCAAACGCTGATCAATGGATAAGGAGGCCAAACCATCACCCTCAAATTCGATGGCATGATTCAACACTTCATCATGATTGAATAACCCAGCCAGAGTAATAATCACATCCTTGCCCGTGACACCAGGTCTCAATTGACCTTTCAATTCAACTTTGGCTACTGGAGGTACTTGCCACCAGGTTCTCCCGGTTGCCCAAATAGCTGCTGCATCTGTTCTTACAATGGGTGTTCCCAGAACACCGAGCCCCCCATACATATTGGAATGACTGTCAGACGCCACCATCATAACACCAGGCCAGGCGTAGCCTTCTTCACACATGATTTGATGACCGATACCCCGACCGGCAGGATAAAAATCAACACCCATCTCTTTGGCAAAGGCTTCGATACCAGCATATTTCTTGAGGTTGGCTGCGCTGGTATCCTGGACATTGTGGTCCAGTGCATAAACAGGTTGCCTGGGGTTAGCTACTTTTGTAGCACCAATGGCTTTAAATTTATTCATCACGGCGCCAGTATTGTCATGAGTCATCACATGGGCCGGCGAGATGGATAGAAAATCACCACTCCTGACTACATGCCCCTGCTCCAGATCAACGGCATATTTCTGGGCAATCTTTTCAATCAAATTTTGTGACATATTACTTCCTTCTAAAAAATATTTTAACCACAGATTTCACAGATTACTCTGATTTTAAGCGAAAAACACTTTATAAAACTAACCTCTCATGCTTCAACGATTTTTCGCCGAAATTCAGGATTAATCCAACTTTTAAGCCCGTGACTTTCAAATAGTTGAGCGTTTGTGCTCTTTCAATATCACCTATCCTTTTTAGTGCCTTGAGCTCCAATATCACCTTTTCATCTACTGCCAGATCACAAGAGTAGTCCTTTATTCGAACTCCTTTGTAAAAGAGTGGGAACCTTTTTTGCGATATAGCACCAAGTCCCTGGTTTTTCAATTCAATCAGCATGGCTGCTTCATAGGCAGACTCTAAAAACCCTGGTCCTAACTCCTTATGAACTTCAAAGGCACACCCAATAATCTTATAAGTCAAGTCCTCATGAATTAGCTTCGTTTTTTCAAAAACCATCAATCAGTGTAATCCGTGGTTCCATGAATTATTTGATCTCAACCTTGACTGGCATGATCATCTGGATTTGTCCACCCTCTACGATGGTAATCAGATCATCGACATTGAGTGATTCCAGTACACTGTTGGATACCAGATCCATTTGAGCCCCCTTGTTTAACAAGGTCTTAAGATCTGTCTTTTTTTTCAGGTTAGGTAATTCTATAATTTCGACCTCACCCTCGATGCCTGCCGCTTTTTTGGCTAATTCGATGGCGTCGTAGTACCCACCTAATTCATCGATAAGACCACTCTTCTTAGCATCCAAGCCGGTCCAAACGCGACCCAGGGCTAGACTATCCAGAGCATCCATATCATTCAAAGTTTCACGACCCTTAATTACCCGTTCTTTGAATTTAATGTACGTGTCATTGATAGACTCCAGAATCAAGGCACTTTCCTCTTCAGTAGCCAGGCGACTCCCGCTGGCAAAATCTGAATTTTTGCCCATTTTGATACCTTCTACATGCACACCAAAGCGCTCCATCAGCTGGGAAAAATTCAGACGCATACCTATGACACCAATTGAACCTGTAATAGTAGAGGGATAGGCAATAATGCTATCAGCCTGACAGGCAATGTAATAACCACCTGAAGCAGCTACATCCGACATGGAAGCAATAAGTGGCTTAATATTGGCGGAGTCTGCCTCGGTGGTTTTGAGAATCTCTCGCCACATAATATCTGACGCCAGCGCAGAACCACCACCACTGTCTATGCGCAAAACAATGGCCTTAATACTCTCATCTTCACGGGCAGTTTTAATTGCCTCGGCAATGGTTTCGTCACCCATGGTGGTTGATCCTGAGGGCGATCTGTTGCTTTTTCCTGAAACGATACCTCCCACTGCATAGATTACTGCGATCTTGTCACTGACCTTGTCATCACGCCAGGCGTATTGGTATCCAGGGATATCTGTCTTCGTTTTCAAATTGATAATTTTTACTTCACCATCGTTGAGTTCATCAACATAATCTTCGAATTCATCAGGATACATGGTCCCAGTAATAAGTCCAGCCTCTTGAGCTGTTGATGTGAGCAAATAGGGACCATTATTCACAACCTCGCGAGTCCTATCCAGTTCCCAATCTTTTCCTTCAGCAAGACCTGAAATAAACTCGCTATAGATGCCGTCCAACAGTTGAGAGTAATTCACGCGCATAGCTTCAGACATTTTATCATTGAGATAGGGATCTGCAGCCGTCTTATAGGGACTCACCCTCCACACTTCAGGAACAATGGAAAGTGTGTCCAGCAAACCTTTGAAAAAAGTTACTTCCATAGCCAAACCGCGGAGATCCACTCCTGCCATATCATGGACGTAGATTTCATCTGCCATTGAAAGCAAAAAGGTGCTTTGGTTTCCCAGTCCGAATTTGCTATAAACGATGATTTCTTTCCCGGCATCATGGAAACGCTGGAAAGCCTCTCTCATTTCTGTCGTTTTGCTGAAACCAGCCCGAACGTTTCCCAGATCAATGATCATTCCATCAATATCTGGATCCTCAGTGTATTCCTGCATTTCATCAATGAATTTTTTTAACTGTTTTCCATAGACAACTGCGCCACCAATAAAAGGAATATTAAAATCAAAATTGATGGGAAAATTGGGTTTCTTCATTGCTGGTTCTTCAATGAAGAGTCCCTCCAGTTTCATGCGTAGATATGTTTTGGTCTCTTTTTTGAGAGCTTTCTCTCCAAAAACTGAACGATAAGGATTCGCTGTTGTTCGTATAACCAGGGTTTGAGATGAAAAACTGCTAGAATTCCCATGACTCTCAAGACCCATATCAGGCATAGAAATACTCAATGAAACACCATAGTTGCTATTATCTAAATCTGTAAAAACGTTTAAGCGGACGCCTTTAATCGGCTCGACAAATCCAGTGAGTGAGCTTGATAGATCAGAATTTCCCTCTGTAATACCCATGTCAATCCCAGCACCAAAACGACCCGTTCTATTTTGAAAAGCTACCCCTGAGTTCAGCATAAGCGCATCATTGGAGCCAGACCAAACGTTTTGAATATGTGCTCCCAGTGCCAGCATGGGGAGAGGACGATGCATCCAACCCAGGTCATAACGACCCTCCAGCCAGGCTGAATTATCAAAACTATAGGTGAAACCCAGGCTGTGTGATTGGGAAAGCTTTATTCCCTGACTAAAACTCCAAATGTTTGTAGCAGAACCAACATCCCACTGATAGCCAAAGCCGGTGGTTTTTGATTGACTGAAGTAGGCGAAATCCTTAGTGAAAACGGATCCGTCTAAATGAGTCATCAGCATGCTCTCGGTGTGGTTATTGAAGCCCAGACCGGCTGGGTTGTAGCGAACGGCCAGAGGATCATCTGTGGCTGCTACTGAAGGTTGAAGTACCTGGATTTGAGCCATTATAAGACTCGTGCTTATTAGGAATAATACTATAGTTCTGACCATAAAAGTCGTCCTTTCGCTAAATATCTGTGATCGATCTGTATCTATGTTTTTCAACTTCTTATGAGATGGTAAGCTTGTTGTCGAACTATGCCTTGAAGGGTTCGAATGAAACAAAGTCTGCGTGGTGAACAATAATTGATTCAACAGTTCTCATCCCCAAGTCTCCTTCTTTGGAGTGGGTAGCTATAATATGCTGAACCTCAGCTGGCAATTCAAACTGAAAAGCAATTGATGCACCGCTGAAGGGGTGGCGTACAATTTTGCCCATGGAGCTGGTACCCAGTTTACCGTCTTGCATCTCATACTCAAGTAGTTTGCCAATGTCAATCAGAATGGCTCCGGAAATTAATATGTCCATATCGATTATCATGGAATCACCGAAATTTTCCTGCATTCGCTTGGCAATATCCACGGCGAGTTGGACACAGGTCCTCTTGTGATTCATAAACGATACATTCACATCCTTAATCAATAAACTAAAGGGAATAACTTCAAGATCTTCAGGCGAAAGCACGCTATGTTCAATGGCCCAGACCCAGGCATTGAGGGTTTTCTCACGTAAGTCGTCATCTTTGATCCACTCGATCTCAGGCCAAATTTTTATTACTTCATTCTTCATTGCTTAATATCTCCTCTGATATCCTTATTTCTTTTAAGAGTCCCTTTTGTGTCACCCTGAGCGGAGTCGAAGGGTCTACTCCATTAACTTTTAATCAGCTCTTCCTTCTTATCCCAATGACTTTTCATCCCACAATCAGGTATAATACGCCTCGACTCCGCTCGGGGTGACGAACTCGATAGGTCTGATTAGATGACCGCGTTTCAATTTTCAATTCTAAATATCGTATCCATCACTGTCCCATCCACCCACTTCACCACACCAATTGGTTCATCTGTGAGTTTTGGCTTCTGGGGTGTGCCACCAATCAGATCATCAATTTCAGCCTTGAGCTCCTGGATGGTACGAATAGGCAAGCCGCTATTCTTGGTTGCCTCAATTAAATCTGTTCGCAAGGGGTTGATGGCAATCCCACGTTCAGTGACAATCACATCAACCAGCTCTCCTGGACCCACCAGCGTAGTTACTTCATCCACAATAACAGGGATACGGTCACGGAAAGCCGGTATAGGTAAAATGGTGCATTTGCTAAACAGACAATTCTGCCACCCACCAATTCCATGGAGCATCTGTCCATCAGAATGTGTTACTACATTAGCATTAAAATTCACATCCACTTCAGTAGCACCTAAAACAACAGCGTCCAGCAATGAGGCAAAGTTGCCCTTCCCATGCCAGTTATAACTGGTGAAAGGTGAGGTATTCACATGACCTTCATTTTCACGCATAGATCTCACGCCCTCAAGGTCAAAGGTCTGTCCATCCAGGATATAGTCAGTGAGCCCTTTTTCCAGCATTTCTACGAGGTATTTGGTGGATCCACCGCGAACGAAACGTGCCTTAACACCGGCTTCTATCATCATCTCCTTTAGGTAGATGGCGAAAGCCAGGGCAGTCCCTCCTGCGCCAGCTTGAAAACTGAATCCGTCCTGCATAATTCCAGCTGCCTGAACAAATTTTGCGGTGAGCTCAGCAATGTATAGACGATCAGGCGATTTGGTCAGTTGAGTGGTACCTGAAACAATCTTTTCCGGTTCTCCAACCTTATCCAGAACAACGACATAATCCACATTCTGTCCTTGAATTTGCCAGGGATAACAGGGGAAGGGCACAAGGTTATCAGTCACAATAATCACCTTGTCTGCATACATGGAATCAGCCAGACCAAAGCCTAAAAGTCCACAAGCGGAGGGTCCCCGGTCTCCAGTGGCGTTTCCCATGGGATCAGCTGTTGGTGCGGCAAGTACAGCGATATCAATATGTACGTCACCATCCTGAATCGACTGCCAGCGACCTCCATGGGATCGCAAAACAGCTAAACCGTCCATTTTGCCCTGGGAAGCATACTTGCCCAGGGGTCCATTCAGCGAGCCTTCAATGTGATGAATCAGACCACTATCCATATGTTTAGTCATGGGGGCATGGCAGGGAAAGGCGGCACTGGGAAACCACATCAAACCCTTAGTGCCCATTTCCTCGGCAGCATCAAAGACCTGATTCATTACAAGGTCACCATTCCGAAAATGATGATGTGAAGAAATAGTCATACCGTCTTTGAGTCCAGCCAGTTCAAGAGCTTCTTTGATAGATCCAACTACCTTATTTCCGTCACTGGGATAATCGGTACAGGAAGAAATCGGGGGAGCAGCTTTACGACCTTCCGGCTTATAGCCATCCACGCCTTGAAAAGGAACTTGTGGTTTTCCGTTGACTTCAGTGGGCACCATCCGTCCCGCTGCATTTTTTACTAATTCATATTTTTTATTCATGTTAATCCTTTTTTACCACAGAGAGCGTGAAGTACGCAAAGAGTTTTTGTGTAATGCGCCTAAAAGCTATTCACAACGCTTACAATACCTCTGCGCTCTTTGCGTCCTCTACGGTTTAACGATAGAACGATTAATCTAATTCTTTCCAGTTTTCTACAAGCAAGCCTGTATCAACCGCCATGCGGATGGTTCGTTCTGCACGCTTGACAACAGGAGGATCTATCATCTTGGAACCTACAGCTACTACGCCAAGACCCTTTGCTTCAGCTTCATCGGCAGCGACAATGATTCGCTTTGCTTTCAATATTTCGGCTTCGGCTGGTGCAAATTCTTCATGGATTGGTTTGATCTGACGGGGGTGAATACAACCCATACCATCAAAGCCCATAGATTTAGTCACGCGTACAGATTCTCTTAAAGCTGCTTCGTTACTCACATCGCTAAAGACAGTATCAATAGGTTGAATTCCGGCAGCCCGGGCAGCATTCACCAGCATGGAGCGGGCAAAGAACGACTCCTTGCCTTCCAGGGTACGCTGAGTCCCAATATCAGCAGTGTAATCTTCCAGCCCCATAGCCAGGCCTACATTATTATTACTGGCTGTAGCAATTTCGTAGGCATTCAGCACACCTCTGGCACTTTCAAGGATGGGCATATAGTATATTTTTTGCTTGAGCCCCTGTTCTTTTAGAATTGCCTGGACCTTGGCTTCCATGGCAATGACCTGATCAGCGGTTTCAGCCTTAGGCAATAGAATGGTATGTACATTATGAGGGACAATGGCTTCCAGATCCTGCATGCCCAGTTCACCCTGGTTAATTCTGACCATACGCTCAGCACCAAAAAAATCCAGTGTACGCAGGGCATTCCTCACAATATGTCTGGCAGCGTCCTTCTCGGCTGGTGGAACTGAATCTTCAAGATCCAGAATAATGCAATCTGGTTGGTGGATTCCGGCATTCAAAAAAAGTTTTGGCTGATTGCCTGGTAGATAGAGACGACTGCGACGGAACCGTCCAAAGCTTGTTCCATACTGAGCGTGTGTTTTGAATTCTGGCAACACTTCAACATTTGTTTCAGGATGAGCTCTTTTGACCACGGTCTCAATTTGAGCCATCATCACAAACGGTAGCGCTCCAAAGTCTTTGATTTCCACATCTCCTGTGGTAATCCCCAGCTTGGCGAAAGTACTTTCTGCCAGATCACGAATTGTTTTTGAAAACAGGACATCAACTTTGCTTTCAATCTCAATTTTGAGTGCTTTTGGACCGGGTTTATAAAACACCTGGCAATCAGATTTTATGCGTGTCCCCAGAGGGCCTGCCTGAAACATCTTACTCATTGTCGCTTCACCTTAAACAAAGGGTTAAAGGTCATTTTTTCGTTTCTGTCATAAGACGATTCGACATAGAATATTTGTCGAATTTGGATGGCAAATATACTCGCCAAAATCAACCCCTTCAACCATTACCGAACGGTCAATAATAAATATTTTGATACGAACAAACCACAAAGAGAAACCTTTGTCTTGCGCAGATTTGTACAAGAGAAGTTGATGTCTACTGGGAGAGCAACTCCAGAATCTTCAGGTTGGCCCTTGGAAAGGCAAAATCTTTGAGCTCATTCATTAAAACCCAGCGATTTTCAGAGGCGGCATGTGTTTGTGCTTCACCCTCAATCCAGTCACAAAACCAGGCGCTAAGGGTAATTTTAAAATGGGTGTAGGCATGTTGGATGGTACCAATCTCCTGATCCAGCGACACATCAAGTCCAGTCTCTTCCTTGATTTCACGGAGGAGTGCATTATCACCGCTTTCCCCCTCCTCAATTTTGCCACCTGGAAACTCCCACAACCCACCCAGCAAACCATTTTCGGGACGTCTCTGGATAAGGATCTTCTCGCCACGACGGATCAGACCCACAACAATATTATAATGAGGGATATTTTTTCGGCGTGGTTTCACTGGGTAGTCCTCCATGTCGCCAGTCTGTCTGGCCAGACAGATCAGACTCAGGGGACACTGTCCACAGCCGGGGTTTCGAGGTGTACAGATGACACGCCCCAAATCCATGAAGCCCTGGTTAAACGCGGCGGGGTGATTGGTCGGAATGAGCCTAGTTAACTCTGCACTAATGTCCCGTCTGGTTTTAGACAGGCTGATGTTTGACTTTAGTCGGGTCAGGCGTGTAAAGACCCGCAGAACATTCCCATCCATCAAGGGCACGACTTCCGCAAAAGCGATACTTGCAATTGCTGCTGCTGTATAGGGACCAATGCCAGGAATTTTGAGAAGCCTGGAAACGGAGACAGGCAGAGATCCTGCATACGTACTCATTACAAATTTTGCGCCCCGATGAAGATTCCTGGCTCGGGAATAGTAACCCAGGCCTTCCCAGCTTTTCAATACCTGATCCTGCTTCGCAGCAGCTAACTGTGAAATCGTGGGGTAATCAAGCATCCACTGTTTGTAGTAAGGCCAAACTGTTGTGACCTGAGTTTGCTGGAGCATAACTTCCGCTACCCAGATCGCATACGGATTTGAATCACCCCTACCAGGAACAGGCAAATGTGCCCGCTCACTCTTAAACCATTTAATTAGTTTTTTTGAAAAGTTTTGTTGGTCAAGCAACTGAATTGATCAGGAATTGTTTTTGTCAGCCAGCGCTTTGATGTGAGAATGATCTGATCCACAGCAGGCGCCTATAAATTCTACACCTAACTCCTTGACCTCTTCAGACCAGGCAACAAAAGCTGTTGGGGTAACCTTTTTGATCTTTTTCTTTCTTTTTCCCTCGGGTTGTTCCAACTCTACATTGGGATAAGCCAACAAGGGTATAGAAACAGCCTCACGTAACTCACCGAGGGCCATCTTCGAGACTTCAAGGTTAGAGCAATTAACACCAATGGCAGAGACACCCTTCTTTTCAAGAAATTTAGCTGTAGTGACTATATCATCGCCATTATAGATATTGCCTTCTCCATTAAGGGCAAAAGAAACCCAGACCGGTTTATCGTATCGTAGAGCCAACTCTGTTAAACCTTTGGCTTCGCGGGCCGAATTCATGGTCTCCAACAATAGAATATCTGTTGAATGATGAGCCAGATTGTCCAGTTGAGCATCATGCCAGGGTCGTGATATAATATTTCCAGGGAATTCCTGGGGACTCCAGCAGTCTGCCAGGGGAGCAATTGATGCGGCAATTTTTATATCTTTACCAGACTCTTGAACTGTCTTCCAGGCCAGGCGAATTGCCAGAAGCGTTAATGCTCTTGCTCTGGTATGTGCATCTACTCCAGATAGTCCAGCCTGATGTAAGGCATATGGAGTGGTTCGAAAAGTGTTGGTAGTAATAACCTGCGCACCTGCTTCGATATTCTCCTTGTGAATCTGAATGATATCTTCGGGATTGGATTGCAGAACTGTGGCCGACCATAGGGGCGCGCTGAGTTTGTGACCCATCTCTTCGAGGCGGGATCCCATGGCTGAATCAAGAATGATAGCACTCATAAAGGCTGGATTACTCCATCAGGGACTGGCTTAATTGGATGACATTACCATCTGGATCAGTAAAAGAAGCCAGACGCGTAAGCCCGGGGATTTCTTCTTTGTCAAATAATTTGATACCTTTCCCCCTCAAGAATAGTTCAGATTTTTCAAGATTTTCAACATCAAGGACCAGTGCACCGACAGGATTTGCATTCGTTGCTTTAACACCATGTATGGCAACCTTGGCACCTGGGCTAATTTGGAATTCAGCCCAACTGGACTCTTGGTCTTCAAGAACCAGTTCGAATTCCAGATCATCTCGATAAAAGGCTTTTGCTCGTTCAAAATCAACGACTGGGAACCAGACCAGATCAAAGTGTTTATACCAACTCATTCATGTCCCTTACACAATGGTTAAAAGTTCTTCGAGTTCACCGAAGCTGTCAACAACAAAATTAGCTTCTTTTAAGGAATCCCTGCCACAACTTGTGGTTATTCCAATAGTTTGGCAACCTGCACTGGTAGCCGCCCTCAAGCCAGTCGGGGAATCTTCAATAACTAGAGCCTGGGCAGGTTCTACTCCAATTAAACCACATGCTTTAAGGTAAGGGTCTGGAGCCGGCTTGGTCTTTTCAACATCACTTGAGGTCACAATAAAATCAAAATCTACAGAAATGTTGGAATTAATAAAAATCTCGTCAACGAGTGGTCTGGGGGTGGCGGTAACCAATGCAACATGACTCAAATGATTACGGATTTTAGCGTAAAACTGCTGAAATCCCGGTGTATAGTGAACCGAGGTTGAAAACTCGGACCAGAGTAATTTTTGTCCATTTTTCTGTAAAGCAGACATGTCAACATCAAGATCAAATGCTGCTTTAAACCTTTCATAGAAAAGAGCCTCAGCGATGCCTCGATTCGCCTCGTAAAACGGCACTGGAATCTGCACATTATACATTTCACCAAGTTTTTTGGTGGCTCGATCATAGACATCTTCACTTTGAACAACGACACCATCGAAATCGAAAAGCATAGCTTTGAAATGGTTTAGATCAGGACGGTCAATCAATTGAAGTGAGTGCTTTCTTTATAATAGTGGAAAAAGTGATTACTCAGCCACCATCTACTGTCGCCCAACCAGGATTTTTGGGTGTGGGAGGTAGGTTGGCAATTTCGCTGAAATAGTGGTTCCCAATGTGTTTCACAATATCCTTAATGGAGAGACAGGCCTCTGGTCTATTGTCCTCATCAACAATGGGTACGTGACGGTAGCCTCCTACAACCATGTAATTTAAAGCAAAGGCCAGTGGAGCGTCAGCCATCAATGTATCAGGTTCCCGGGTCATGTAATCCTGCACGTCAATGTCTTCGTGGGATAAATTCTTCCCAACAATTCGACGGATGATGTCGCGCTCAGTGAAAATACCCACCAATTTTTTATTTTCGATTATGAGTAGACAACCAATACGTTCCTCTTTCATCAATTGCAGACATGCTGCAATACTCGTATCTCCAGATATGCAAATGGATTTTCTGAGGTCCAGACTGTTGATTGGGTCCTTGAGTTGAATGATTTGTTTGGCTCCCTTTTTTGTGGAAGACCCACCTTCATTCATCACTTTCATTTCATCATCTATGTGTTCATCGTAGTCAATCATATCATCCTCCAAGATCAATCTGAAATATAGAACATATTCTGTGGAAATCAGCTTATTCTGATAAAAGAGGACAAATAATAATTCATCCAATTGAAGGATTGTCAACAGCTACATTCAACTCCAATTGGATCCACAAAAAGATTTAAAGGTATCAGTGAGGTGAGGGTGGGTTCGCGGTAATAAAAAAGGCCACCCACTGGGGTGACCTTTTTATCACAATCTGTGAAGTATTTATCTCATAGAAATACCAAACCCAGCTGTTACTACACTGTTAGTTGGTGTTTGACTTACATGAACATTAAAGTAGGTCAGGGGAATCAATTTCAGATGTAAACCTGCACCAAATCTCATACCTGGATCAGGTTCCATGTCAAACTGGATACGATCGTTCTCAATACCGAATTCTGGATCCACATCATAACCAATGCTCAATGAACTCGTCTCATAAGCAGCATCCACATAAACACCCACACCAAATATTAGCAGGTTCATGGATTTACCAACCTGAAGACCGACTGACATGTTGGAAGATTCAATCAGATCACCAATACTCATCTGTGAATAGAATGCACCAGCAGTAATGTCTACAGGAAAAAGTGGGATTGGAATAAACTGATCAACATTGACACGCAGTCCACCACCATACATGCTGAAAGTACCAATATCTTCAAGTTCAGCTTCCGGGAAACCACGGATGGTCAGCTCAATACCCATAGGCAGACCCAGAGCAATCTGGGGCATAACCAGTGGCAGGGCTGGTAGTCCAATTCCTGGAGGAAGGGGAAGATCCAGATTCATAGCATCTGTTTCGTTAGCCAAATCTGCATCAAGGATGGCCTGATCAACTAGACCAGGGATCAGTGCAGCATTCACACCCTGGCTTGTAAGCATTTCTGTCATCTCTGTTCTGAGATGGTCTTCAAATAAACCAGCAAGATGAGTTGTATTGGTTACCAACAACCCGGCACTATCAGCGGGACCAAAAAAGGTTGGAGTTCGTGTATCAGTTCCAAAGTAAATATCATCAAAAGAAAGTGATAGTGGATCGACATCATAACCGATAATTCCATCCAGGTCAAATTCCATGTCGGTTTGGCTAAGAGCAAAGTTAAAAAACTCACTTTCCTCAGGAACGGCAGAAACCATTGCCTTGACGCTAATATCAAAACCCAGCATCTTGTGAACGCGAGATCTGTGATACCATCCAGAGTTCATTGATGCACCAAATGCATCCCCTAATGGCATCAAATACATCTCAGCATTGTCGCTGAGCATGGTGCCCAGGTTCTCCTCCAGAGTCTGCCCAAATGCACCGACAGCTAGGGTGAGCGTTAAAATTGAAACAAGTACCTTTTTAATCATAAATCCTCCTTAAGAAAATTATTGTAATTGAATATCTTTCAATATATGGATTAGTCTAACACAGTTCAAAGCCTGAATCACCCCCTGTGAGCCATGTCAATTCGCGGAAAAGTAAGTCTTAACTTAAAAATTGCCAGTACTAATTATTGCTATCTTATTGACAAAAAGGCTGCTTTGAAATAACAGTCTTGTTGGTGTCAGCGTCAAATTTTTAAGTCCCATTGACGTCTCAACTCATACAACATAATGCCAAACGCCACCGCTACATTCATTGAGCTCTTCATGCCATTTTGGGGTAACTCGACAGCAAAATCACATTCCCTGACTATGTCGTCTTGAACACCGACACCCTCATTCCCCACCACAAAAACCAGGGGGAAGTCATAATTGACACTGGTGTAGGATTGACTCCTGGTCGTATGCTCCAGGGCAATGGCTGTATAACCCCTGTGCTTCAGGGCACGAAGAGCTTCAACAGGGTCAGGGATGCTTCTCCAGGGAACAGAATATTCGGCCCCCAAGGCTGTTTTGGCAATCTCTTTACGGGGGGGTGAGGCAGTATAGCCACTAATAATGACCTCTTCCAGCCAGGCTCCATCGGCGGTTCTGAACATGGAACCAACATTAAACATGCTACGGATATTATCGAGGAGAGCCACCACGGGCATTCTGGGTCGTCGTTCCAGCTCGTCATAATCAGGGTTGTTATCCCGGAACACATTGTGGGGAATCGTTCTGAGGGGCTCCTCATAAATTTCTATTTTATTTTTTGATCTACTCATAATTTCTCTATCCAAAACGTATCTATTACCCTTAGACCCTGCTCGGGGAGACACACTAGGTTATATGTGTCATGCTCTACCTGTCAAGTCGAAGCTTCAAAGTGTAGATTGGTGCCTGTCGAAGTATGACACGACTATCCTCTGAATGTGACCTCTCGCAAAGCCTTAAGAGAGATAGTGTTATCTGATAACACCTTTAGTTTTTTACTCTAAAAACTCTTTGCGTTCTTTGCGATCTCTGCGGTTTCATATTTTCCATCACGATATCTGATATTCCTTGATCAGCACCTTACGCAATGAAAATCCAGCATAGCCAGCCACGAGAGCAACGAGAAAGCCAATCAACCCGGTAGCTAAAGCCAGGATCAGACCAGATCCAATACCAATGACCTCAGAAATGCGAGTAACAATGATTTCTCCTCCATTTTGCCATTGGTATATCGCCATACCAAACCAGAGCAGGAAAATTCCCAGCCCGGAACCTGCTGAAGCCTTAAATGCTGAATCTCGCTCTAGAAAACCCAGGACCAACGGGACCAGGATAATCCACCACCAGGAATAAAAGAGGATTTGTAGAATAAATACAGTTACAAGGGCTACTAAAATATTTATCATTGATAATTCCTTAAACGAGACAATGTGAGTTTTGAATTGTTTTCAATGTCAGTAGAATCCAGAAAATGAATGTCGTAATACTTACCCATGACCCAGTCCTTGACTGCATTGTCATAATAAGTTGAACCTGGGTTGCCTGACTGTCCGCCAGGATAAATAACCTTCGCGGCGGGTCTATCACCCATTTCTACCAACATACGCCAGGAGGGTCCATGGGTTTTCTTGGTGGCGTTGACAATGCCTCTGCCGCCGCCAGTGTAAAGACCAGTGCGACCAAGACCTTTTACAGAGAGTATATGATTGATATCGGTGCCCCGGGCACGACCCAGCTCCCAGGCTTCACCATATGCCCCCAGGTCCTCCTCAAGATCGCTGAGGGTTTTTCTGAAAGCTCGATTAATGATTTCTGACCGACCCTCTTTTTCGGGAGTATTGATATCATCATAGTAAGCCAGTTTTGACTTCCTCAGGAGCAGTCTGGCCGTCACCGATCTAGTTGGAATTTTCCGGATTTCACCATAAATATTCAATTCATCATTCCAGATTGCCTGCTCAATACGCTGCCACCACTGCTGATAAACCCAGGCTGCTTTCTCGTGTGGATCAGACACATAGTTCCAGCCTTGTAGATCATTGATAATGGCTTCCGTATCACCGGAATAGACCTCTACATCCAGTTGCTTGAGTAGAAATGGTAAGATGAGTTCGGCTTGCTTATTAAAATTGTCCATATGCAGGTCCTGCATATCTCCGAATTTAATCTTGTCCAAATGATCGAGACGATCATTGATGCGGGACCCTCTTTCATAATCATCATAATCCCAACCCAAATAGTACGGGTATTTTTTCCCAACTGGATTCTGGTTGGCTGAGCTGACATAGCCACTCCACGGATTTGAAATAGCCGGGAGCTGCTCATAGGGAATCCAGTCTCGCCATTCCCCAATGGTGTCCCTGCCCGCTCGCACAAATTTGCCCTGATCCAATCCGCGCAAGGGATACTTTCCGTTGTGGCGAATTGCGATATCACCGTCTCTGGTAATCATGGCAAAGTTTTGGCCTGGCGATTCAAAGGCTTCAGCGGCAGTGTAAAAGGTCTCTCTATCCGTAGCAAGGTTCATATTACGGATAGCGATCATTTCATTGCTGGGATCATGAGCTGACCAACGCATGGCCAGTCCCGCGGGGTGCCCATTTTCCAATTTATTTTCACCAAAATGAACCAGGTGTCCAAAGCGTGTGACGGCAAAACTATCCAGCACTGTGTCCCCATCCCTGACAAATATTTCTTCAATTCGTAGGTCTGATTTGATCCATTCATCCATGTAGAGATACTCGGTATACGAATCATCTTTAAATTCGATTTCAAACCAATCCATGACATCACTACCAGCATTGGTGACCCCCCAGGCGACATCTTTATTAAACCCGACGATAACTGCAGGGGCTCCAGGCATGGAAACACCATAAACATTCATATCAGGAGTCGTCAATTGAATTTCATACCAGATTGATGGCAAATTTAATCCAAGATGGGGATCATTGGCCAACATGGGGTAGCCCGAAGCTGTTTTAGTGCCAGAAACAGCCCAGTTATTACTGCCATTATCCGGGTCAGGTTCACTTTTTCTGAGATCACGTACAAACTGTGGAATAAACGAAGGTGGAATGGAATCTGGCTCCATGGCATCAAAACGCCAGGGTTTAGCCGCTGGAATAACTGGATCAGTGCGTGGCGTGTTTTCTGGATAATAAGTATTAACAAATTCCTCGCCCAGGGTGGCCTGGATGATGCTCATATCCATTTCTGAATTACGTCCAGTTAAATCCCAGGCCATAAATTTTAATAACAGAGCTGTCTTCATCGTCGACCAAACTTCTGGCTCATAATTGAGGAGTTTGTACTCAAGTGGAAGGGTGGCTGGTGTGAGGGACTCGATCCAGGCGTTTACGCCATTTGCATAAGCCTGAAGTATGATATGAGTTTCAGGGTCTTCACTCATGTACTGGATCGTAGTTTCGGCTGCCATTAATAAACCACGACGTCGCTGCAGCCTGTCAAATTCTACTGCTTTTTCACCAATAATTTCAGAAACACGGCCCGCTGCCACATGGGTTTGAAACTCCATTTGCCAGAGACGATGTCGGGCAGTTAAAAAGCCCTGAGCGAAATAAATGTCATAGGTGTTTTCTGCAAAAATATGTGGGACATGACGCTCATCCCAAACTACCTGTACCTCATCCCGAAGTCCTTTTACATCAAGAACTTCATCAATATGGTCCAACTTTTCACCATTTTGCCAAAATCCTGCGAAGGGGTTCAAAAATTTTCCAAGAGGTGGTATACTGCCCTGACTATTGTTCAATAGATTAAATAGAATAAGCAAGACGACAAAGGCCAGGATGGTTTTAAAAAGCCTCATAACAAATACCCCAATTCTGGAAAGCGTTGACTCAATTCCTGGCTAAAGCTGGAAAAATCTACATAATGAATAGTATTGATGCCCTGATTTTGGGCGGCCTGGACATTTGCCTCCAAATCATCAATAAACAGGATCTCTTCCGGGCGAAAACCACTCTTTTTGATGGCAATTTCATAAATCAGGGGTTCCGGCTTCATGCTACCCACCATAAAACTGTAAGTGCCCCCTTCTACACATTTCATAAAGGGGAAATCCTGCATAAGCAGGTCATAATGAAAATCATTTGTGTTACTCAAAAGCCAAACCGGGAAATCTTTGGTTACTCGTTCGAGAAAAGCCATGCTTTCTGTACATGGGAACAGAACATCAAGCCAGAACCCTTTGAAGGTTTCCATATCCATAGTATGCTTGCTATCATAATTGATGAGGAGTTGCTCATAAAACTGATTTGAGGTCAAATAACCTTTTTCATAATCATTTAGTAACTCCCTGGTCATTCCCTGTCTGATTTTTTCAGTACTTACTCCCAATTTTCGAGACAATTTCTGAATGGAATCGCTGGAATCAACTTTGACCAGGACACCTCCGATATCAAAGAAGATGGTCTTTATTATTTGATGGGGATTCATAGTGAAATCTAAAATTCTAGAGCGTTTCACGGGAAGTCGTACGTTGCCCTTTGAAAAGCAGCAAAACCGCCAGCCTGGGAATCAGGGAAAGATAGAGTAACATGCCTACAATAAAGTTCAAGGGTTGCTGATACATCCGGGTGAAGTGCTTCTCAAAATACCTGAAAAATGAAACATGCGAACTTACTGTCATCTTCATTTTTACTTGTTTGACACTGACACCGCCAAGATGTTGGATGGTATACTCTGGTAGATACCAGATGGCATAACCTGCATCCTTAATACGTTTACAGAGATCCACATCATTAAAAAACATGGGGAAATTTTCGTCAAAACCATGTAAAGATCTCAAAAGATCTCCACGAACCAACAAGGCTGCTCCGGCAGGCTGATCTACCTCTTGACGGGTTTTGTGATCAAAATCTCCCATCTTCCAGCCATTGAACTGCCGGTTTCCCGGAAAAAGGTTTGCCAGACCAAAAACATTATAGATGACATCGCTATGCCTGGGGAAACGTCGACAGGTTCTCTGGACGCGACCATCTGGAAACTGTAATTGTGGCGCTACAACACCAATTTTTCCATCCTTTTCTAGTTCAATCAACAAGCCCTTTAAAACACCACTTTGAAGAATCGTATCAGGGTTCAGAATAAGGATATGTTGCCCCCTGGCCATTTCCAGACCTTGATTATTCCCTACAGCAAAGCCGCGGTTTGTACGATTTGTTTCAATCTGGAGCTTGGCGTTCCGGGATGAGAACTCGTCCAAAATTGAAACCGTTTCATCAGTAGAGTGGTTATCAACGACAATGACTTCAGCATTTAGTTGATTGAGTTCCTGCAACACACTATCCATACAGACTCTAATTGTCGAGCTGGAATTGTAGGTAACGATGAGAATAGATAGTTGAATCGGGGATTCCCTCTCCGCGAGTGCTTCCCCCGGTTGAAATTCAGGCATTATTTACTACTGTTGACTTATTTGTTGCCGTTACGAACCATGAGTTCTCGAATATCTTTTTCCTCTTGGTCAATACGTTCTGTATCACTTGATTTCTCACGGAGAAAGGCCAGTACTTCCAATGCATTTTCATACATCCCTTGATCTTTAAAAATCTGCATGAGAGTAAAGGTCGCCATGGAGCGGTTAATATTGTGTTTAATGGCTGGTTTTTTCGGTGGCAGGGGTACTTCCTGTGGGGGTGATTGAGGTGGTGGAGCCGGCGGCACATGCGATTCACCAGAATCTGTCATTGTTTCAGCCTGCCTTATAGCCTCTTCCAGAGGAGGGGTCGTGTCAGGAATTTCATATTCAGGAATTGGTGGTTCTGCCTTTACATCTAAACCTGGCTCTACAAATTCTTTTTCTGGTACGGCTTGAGGTTCTGGAGCCGGTTGAGGAGTCGGTTGCGGAGCAGGCTGGGGGGGGGTCTGCTGGACTGGTTCAGGTGGGGTGTATTCCATCTCAGGTGGTACTGCATCAGGGAGTGCTAACGGGTTTTCCTCTTCCTCATCAAGGGGCATGGTTTCCACAAGTGCGGAACGCTCAAGCCCTGAGGCTAGTTCTTCCAAAAATTTATATTCACCCGGTTGAACAACATAATTGCGAGAATTTGGAAATTTGTTGTAGAATTGGACGGTATCGGGGTGGCCTGGCAAGGCTTTATTTAACAAATAAATCAGAAAAGCAATCTGCTGGGGTTCCATTGTATCACCAAGGTTTTTGATCACCTCAATAATCACGCCAGGGAAGGGTTCTTTGGTCAAGATGCATTCAATCATCTGCTTCATTGAATTTGTGACTTCCCCTTTGGCCAGATAAATCTCGCCCATAAGCTTGTGTAAAACACCACGGCTTTCCACATTCTGGATTCCAAGCAAGCAAATACTTAAGGCTCGGTTAAGCTCTCCGGCCTCCATGTTTTGTCGTGCGTACCAGGCAAATAACGTCGACTGGGGATTCTTCAGCAGGTAGGCTTCCAGGCTCTCCTGCTTTTTTAATAGTTCATCTCGATTTCTGGTATCCACTTGAAACCTCTCTCCCTGAATTACAGCGGGATATTTCCGTGTTTTTTTTGTGGGTTTGAATCAACTTTATTTTCTAGCATTTCAAAAGCCCTGATCACCTTTAAGCGGGTTTGATTCGGCTCAATAACTTCATCGACATAACCGCGTTCTGCAGCTGAATATGGATTGGCAAATTTCTCTGAGAATTCATTGGTGAGCCGCTCTAATACTTCCTCAGGGTCATCCGCTTTGGCGATCTCTTTCCTGAAGATGATTTCAGTTGCCCCTTTGGCACCCATGACTGCGATTTCTGCACAAGGCCAGGCAAAATTGATATCCCCGCGAATATGTTTGGAGTTCATCACATCATAGGCCCCGCCATAAGCTTTCCTGGTAATAACGGTGACTCTGGGGACTGTTGCTTCGGCAAATGCATATAGAAGTTTCGCTCCATGGCGGATAATACCACCCCACTCCTGATCTGTTCCAGGCAGAAAGCCCGGGACATCCTCAAAGGTAAGCAGGGGAATATTGAAGGCGTCACAGAACCGTACAAATCGAGCCCCCTTGACGGCAGAATCAATATCCAGAACACCGGCAAGATGAGCGGGTTGATTAGCAAGAACCCCTACCGATTTTCCATTCAAGCGAACAAAACCAACCACCATATTCATGGCAAATTCATCATGCACTTCGTAGAACTCACCATTATCTACAATACTATGAATGACATCTTTCATATCATATGGTTTATTTGGGTTTTCCGGGACAATTGTGTCCAGCGCTTCATCAGCTCGATCAATGGGATCATCGCATTGAATGGCTGGTGGATCCTCAAGATTGTTCTGGGGAATAAAGCTTAATAATCTCTTAATGCCTTCGATGACTTCAATTTCATTATTACAGGTAAAGTGGCTGACACCACTCTTTGAACCATGGGCTATTGCGCCACCCAGGTCTTCTTTGGTGACTTCTTCGTGGGTGACCGTTTTGACTACCTCGGGACCAGTAACAAACATGTAGCTCGTCCCCTTGGTCATGAAGATGAAATCTGTGATGGCGGGTGAATACACAGCTCCACCGGCACAGGGTCCCAGGATGGCTGATATCTGCGGTACCACGCCACTCATCAGTGTATTTCTCAGAAAAATATCTGCGTAACCTGCCAGACTAACCACACCTTCCTGAATTCGCGCTCCCCCACTATCGTTTAAGCCAATCACTGGGGCACCAACTTTGGCGGCCAGATCCATGACTTTGACAATTTTTTCGGCGTAGGCTTCAGAAAGCGAGCCACCCATAACGGTAAAATCCTGACTGAAAACGAAAACGGTGCGACCATCAATGGTACCATGACCCGTCACCACACCATCCCCTAGAAATTTTTGTTTTTCCAGCCCGAAATTAGTCGAGCGATGAGTCACCAACATACCCATTTCTTCAAATGAGCCAGCATCTAAAAGAAGATCAAGTCTTTCCCGGGCTGATAATTTTTGTTTGGCGTGCTGGGCATCCAAGCGATCCTGCCCGCCGCCAAGCAGTGCTTCTGCTTTAAGCTTGTTGAGTTGTTCCAGTCGGTCTCTACGATTCATTTATCGATTTTCCTGAACCCATTTGGTGATATAGTCATTGATTTCCATGAGGCTGGCACCGGGACCAAACAAGCGTCCTACACCAAGCTTATTCAATTCATTCATATCCGAATCCGGGATAATTCCTCCACCTGTAAGCAAAACATCATTGAGACCTTCTGCTTTCATCAATTCAAGGACCCTGGGGAAGATGGTCATATGTGCCCCTGATAAAATACTCAAGGCGACGATGTCAGCATCTTCCTGGACCGTGGCAGCAACAATCATTTCAGGCGTTTGTCTCAAGCCAAGATAGATGACCTCCATACCAGCGTCCCTAAATGAATTTGCCAGCACTTTTGCCCCGCGGTCGTGGCCATCCAAACCAGGTTTTGCCAGAATGACTCTAATTTTCCGTTCCATAGATTACTTCCTTAGTACAAGCTCATTCACGATTATTTGAGTAGCGTTTAATCTAATCTGAAAGCGTGGTGACAAAACACGGTTTTTGTGCTATTGCCCAGCTTCAGATTGAGTTAACCAGTTGCCAGGATGAGAACTATCAGCTTAAAATATCTTCAATCATTTTTAATTCCCGAGTCTCAAAATCCAGATTGCCAAGAGCCTGTACAGCCTCCTCGATTTGAGATACTCTGGATGCACCGATCAGTGCTGATGTCACTTCTTCTTTTCTCAGGACCCAGGCAATCGCTAATTGGGCCACATTCTGACCCCGCTTATCGGCAATCTTTTTCAAAGCTCGGACCTTACTCAATTGCTCGTCTTTAATAAACTCCGGTTTGAGATAACGCCCATCCCGAACTGCTCGCGAATCTTCAGGAAAACCTGCGAGATAACGATCTGTCAAAACTCCCTGAGCAAGAGGCGAGAAAACAATGGAGCCCATACCATTCTTCTTTAGCTCCTCAAAAAGACCTTTTTCTGGCAGACGGTGAAACATATTGTATTTGGGTTGATGTATGAGACAGGGCGTTCCAAGATCTCGGAGAATTTTTGCAGCCTGTCTGGTCTGTTCGGGATTATAAGAGGATATCCCAACATACAGGGCTTTTCCACTTCGAACGATATGATCCAAAGCACCCATGGTCTCCTCAAGTGGTGTGCTTGTGTCAGGACGATGATGATAAAAAATATCTACATAGTCTAGGCCCATGCGTTTGAGACTCTGATCAATACTGGCAATCAAATACTTCCGGCTTCCGTGATCGCCATAAGGACCAGGCCACATATCCCAGCCAGCTTTGGTAGAAATCATCAGTTCATCGCGATAACAGGTAAAATCTGCGCCAAAGAGTTTACCGAAAGTCGTTTCAGCAGCCCCATACGGAGGACCATAATTATTTGCCAGGTCAAAATGGGTAATCCCCAGATCGAAAGCCCGCCTTAGCATGGACTGAGCTGTGTTATAGTCGTCTGGTTCGCCAAAATTATGCCAGAGCCCCAGTGAGATTTTCGGTAATAAAATACCGCTCACCCCACATCTTTTGTAGCTCATTGAATCATATCGTGTTTCAGCCGCCCAATTCATCTTCAGCTTCTCCTATAATTGTTAGTCCGCATATAAACCACCCATCGAACTCATCCAGTCCCCCACTTTTCCGGCAAGATCATCTATAGATGCTGTGCTAACATCCAACTTTAACACAGGGAGTTTGGACTGTGTGGCCAATTCTATAAAGTGGTCCTGCTCTCTGCGGAAAACATCAAGATTGTCATATTGAGAAGGATTGCCCGATATCTTGAGACGTTCATCCCGGGCTGCCTCGAATGAGTCATGCGAGCGAATGCACAACACGAGATGAAACCCTAGTTCCTGTAAACCCTCCTCGAGCCATCCAAAATCATAAATTCTACCAAACACTTCTCTTTGGTAAAGCTGAGTTGAGAGATGAAACCGATCGATCATCCATGAATAGTATCTTTGGAGTTGGAATAGTTTTAGCCAGGTACGATAGGTTTCCATGGCTTGATTTTCTTCATGAGCTTCAAAATTAATAAGACCCCTGCCCCATGGAAAATTGGTGAACGTACACCACTCAGCTGAGATCAAGGGTGAGTGATACCGATATTTGCGAGGTCCAACCAACTGGGGGTGCTCATTCAGAGCAAAAGCCAAGTCTGTTTTTCCAGTAAGACGGGTACCCTCCAAAATGATTTTGGGGCAAAGTTTGTCTCCCAATTTGGTGTTTCCTTCTTTAAGGCATAGAGTGAATAGTCTTGGTCAATAGTTTATACAAAAAACCCCATGCAACAACACGGGGTTTTAATAATTCAGGCCTGAGTTAATTACCAGTCCAGGAGTTTCCCATCCCTGTAGAATCCACCGGTGGGTCCATCTGGAGGAAGCTTGGCTGCCCAAAGAATACCTGCAATACCCTCTTCAATTGAGCGCTCCGCATTGGGACCTCCCATATCTGTTCTTACCCAACCCGGACAAACTGAGTTGACCTTGATGCGAGTATCTTCCAATTCCTTGGACAATATAACAGTCATGGCATTCATGGCAGCTTTAGACATCCGATAGGCTGGCCAACCTGCCTTCATGTGGTTTATTGATCCCATGCCAGTGGAAACATTTACGATACGTGGCTGGCGTGCTTTCTTAAGCAAATCGTAAAAAGCCTGAACCATGCGTAAAGCGCCGACAGTATTGACTGAATAGGCCTCTTCAACGAGTTCAGGGTTGATGGTGAAACAGGTTACCTGGCTATCCAGGCCGCCTGGTTCAATAATGACACCAGCATTATTAATGAGGAGATCGAGGTGGTCAAATTGTGACTGAACATAGGATGATAGTGCTGTTACGTGACGCGCCTTGCTCACATCTGCCTCAAAACCTTCAATATCCAGACCAGCTTCTTGCAGTTTGGCTGAGGCATTATCAATTTCGATCTTATTGCGCCCAACCATAAAAACTTTATAATCATCTTCGGCGAGAGCTTTGGTCAGAGCATGACCCAGACCTCTGTTTGCTCCCGTTACGATGGCTACTTTTCTATACATATTTCGAGACTTCTCCTCGTTTATTCTTCAAAAATCAGCAAAATAATTTTCCTTGCTGTTTCGCGCTTTCTATAACAGAAAGAATGGACTTACACAAGGATTTTACGTGTTTTTTGCTTTTGTTATAAATTTTGTCAAATTGGCCTTGGCCTGTTTACGAATATTTACCTTTACCACTGAGTTCCATCCCATGAGAAATCCAAGTGGTCCCAGAGCCATACGACTCCATCTCCAGAAATCAAAATGATCGGTATGTTGGATTATTTTGCCGTCTTTAAATTTGAACTCAGCATGGATTTTGTTGTGAACTTTGCGGTGGGTCTTACCAAAATCATATTTCGCGGACCAATCAGCTTGGCCGGTTGAATCATCTGCCTGGAAATTTTCAGCTACAACTTCAAGGGAACGGGACTGGAGACATAGCATTTTCCACATCATTCCTATTTCTGGACCTTTAAGGTTTTGGAAGACCGGATCATCAAATACGGCATCAGGATGATAGCTGTTAGTCATTGCCTGACTATCCTTTTCAGAAAAAGCCTTAAAAAATTGCTCTATCAGTAATTCGTTTGAATGTGTCATTATCCCGACCTTGTGTGGTTAGCCACAGTATGGACTCAAATAAATCTAAATGATTGTCTTTCGCCACAAAAAAAAGTGGGGAAATTATTCATAAACATGCTTCACCAGAAAGAGGGTTCGATGAAGATGACTCAGGTATTTATTGGGATGATTTCTTGAGGCTTTTTCGGACATAGGTTAAGAGAGGCAGCTCAAGATACTGGTATGCTAAAAGCGCACTGAGAATACACAGGACAAGCATTCCCACAATAAAAACGAAATTGGAAAGGATTTCATTCAATCCAAATGCTTGATACAATTTTCCAGAAGCAGAAATAATCAGTATGTGTGAAAGGTAAAGTGTGTAGGAAGCATCACCTATCTTGATAAACAGGTCAGGATAAACTATTTGATATTTCATGTCTAAACTGACGAAGCCAAGTACTAGCAGGACTGCTGGTATACCAAAGTTTGCCAGGCGCTCTAAATGAGTCCCCACAGGAATAATCTGAGTGAGTTCAAATCCCATTTGATAGAGAATAAACAGTAAAATCGCAACTGGGATGGCCAGCCAGGCGCCTGGTATTTGCCTGGATATTAATACACGCCCAAGAAGAATTCCTGCAGAAAATTCAAGCAGAAGTGGGTGGGTTAGTCGTTCCAGGAGGAGTGATTCAGGCTGATATATTACCCCCAAAAGCACAAGCATAGTGAAAAAGCTTATCAGAAGGGGGGCTAAATGTTGACGAGAGACCCACAAAAAAAGCGTGAACACCAGATAAAAAAAGATTTCGAACTCCAGAGTCCAGGCCACTGAAACAACGGGAGGGCCTGAAGATGGAAACAGCAGGAATGAACTCAGAAAGTCCGGTGTACCTGATAAGGAGCTATTCACCCAACCGGGTTGGACCAACCATACCAGTACCACAATTAGAAAGTAAATCCAGTAGTTTGGATAAATGCGAGATAGCCTGTTTTTCAGAAACAACACAGGGCTGATCATTTTGTTATAAATAACCAGCATCATAACGAACCCACTGATGACAAAAAAAATATCTACCCCAGCTGCACCAACTCGAAAGCCATCTAAATATTGCCATCCGCTTGACCCATATCTCGCTTCAGCAACCCCGAGATGGAGGAATACGATCATAAGCGCTGCCAGCCCTCGCAGCACTTGAAGGCCGGGGCTATAGGTAATGCCTCCAGTATCGATTGGTTTAACTTTCAACATGAGGACCCTGAATTTAGAAAATAAAGTTAGCTAAAATAAAAAGCGCCGACACTCACGTTGAGACCGGCGCTTTAATTGATTTCTTAAATAAGAATCAAACAGGAGTAACGTTATCTGCCTGTGGGCCTTTTTCGCCCTGAGTAACGTTAAAAGTGACAGCCTGTCCTTCTTTCAAAGAACGACGTCCCTCTGAGTTAATTGAACGGTAGTGAACGAACACATCCGGACCATCTTCCTGTTGGATAAACCCATAGCCCTTTTCGTCATTGAACCACTTTACCACACCGTTGACTAATTCATCAGCCATCTGTACATATACCTCTTTCTTAAAACATACCACCTGAGGCGGCTTCCTACTTATCAGGCTCTTATCCAGTTTCCTGAGATAAGCACTTTCGCCCCAATTGGACTTTCCTGACTATTGCGTGGAATATTGGGCAGCCAAATCTAAAAGCAAACAATCATTTACTGTTGGAATTCAGCTTTCTTTTTACTCTGCCTCATATACTCATGACCAATCTTTGAGAAATAATTCAGAGGGAAGTGTTACAGATCCAAAGCGATTCAATCGTCCAAAAACTAAAGCTCTCCACCTCATAAACTCTGACATCGGTTTATTATTGATTTTAAGATGAGTTCGTAATCCCAGTATGTTGCACATCTTGATGTATAAAGTCGATGCGGTCAACCAATAATGATCTCTTTTTGCCCTATTGCTTTCAGTTGAATTCACTTACTTTAAACGCTGATGCAAAAAGCGATCACTATACTATTATCCATATTCATTACTTTTGGCTTGTCCTATGGGCAAACAGAGGATCTTGATAAAAGCATTGATTCTCAGTCCAAAAAGCTCAAGGAAATTCGCAAAGAAATTGATCGTTTGAATTCACGAATTAATAAAACCCAGAAAGACGAAAAGGCGACACTGAAACAAATTCAGAATCTGGATAAACAGATTGCCATGGTGACGCAGTTGAAAAAAGAGCTGCAAAAAGAAAGACGCCTAAAGGAAAGCCAGATCAATCTTCTGAGCGAGACCATTCAAACTACAGATCAAAAAATTCTGGTGATGAAGGAGCGTGCTGCCAGACGAGCTGTGCGGGCATACAAATTGGGGCAAAATCGTGATATCGACTTATTGCTTACCTCAGGGGATGTTCATCAAGCCCTACGCCGATCCGCCTATCTTTCAGCCATCAATGAAGCTGAGAAAATCACTTTGAATGAACTTCAGGGAATGATTACAAGCAATCGAAGAGATCAAAATAGCTTGACAAAAAAATTAGGTGAAGTGAAACGAAATATTCGGGAAGAAGAACAGGCCGGTCGACAAATCTCTTCTCAACAAAAGAAAAAAGAGTCACAGCTAAAAACGCTGAAACGAGACCGTAAGAGCATGCAACAGCAGGTTAAAACGAAGCAAGCTGCTGCTAAAAAAATCCAGGGTATGATTCAGGATTTTGAGAAGCAAAAACAGGAAATACTTAGAGATTTAGCCCGCCATTGGGGTATGACGCCAGAGCAGGCAGCCCAGGAATTTGCAAAAAACAAAGGTAAGCTTTCCTGGCCTGTTCAGGGAACTCTGGTAGGTCGCTTTGGACCTCATAAAAATGAAAAGCTCGGAACCGTTACTTCTAACCCTGGGATAGATATAAAAGCCCCAAAAGGGAAGAGTGTAAGGGCGGTTATGCACGGCAAAGTCATTGCCATTACATGGATTCCAGGTTTTGGTAATACGATCATTGTGGGGCATGGTGATAGCTATTATACAGTTTATGCTCATATCGATAATATTCAGGTTAATATGAACGGATATGTTCTCAAGGATCAGATTATTGCACAAGTCAGCGATACGGGCAGTCTTGATGGAGCACGTTTGCATTTTGAAGTCTGGCGCGGAAAAGATAAAGTAGACCCCTTAAAGTGGCTGAAACGCTAAACCCATTTAATATCATCGGACAAGAACAGACTCGCCAATATTGGGAGTCACTCATTCGTTCCGGACGATTGGGACACGCCCACATTCTCAGCGGACATTCTGGTGTAGGAAAAGATGCCATGGCTTTCACAATTGCATCAAGCCTTAACTGCAAAGCGGATTCAAATAAGCCCTGTGGAGAATGTTCTGCCTGCCATCAAATGCAGCATTTTGAACATCCCTCTTTGCAGCTCCTTTTTGCCTTGCCGCGACGTTCCGCCAGCCAAACCGATCCCTTTGCCGGTATTAAGGAAGGGGAAATGACCCTGATAAACGAAGAGCTAGGCAAAAAAATCAATTGGCCATACTATCATTTACAGATTGACGGGGCCAACGATATCAGGATTGCGGCTATTCGTAAATTGAGGAAGGATATTTACCTTTCACATGACGTCGGCTCTACACGGGTTGTCATTATTCTCCGTGCACACAGAATGAATGTAGAAGCAGCCAACGCCCTTTTAAAAATTTTAGAGGAGCCACCTGAGGGGACTGTGTTCCTCCTGACAACCGAATTTCCAGATCGTTTACCTGATACTATTCGCTCGCGTTGTGCCATACATCATATTCCTGATTTAAACTGGATGCTCATCAGAGATGACCTGGTCGAAAAGAAGGGGATTGATGCCGTTCAGGCTGAAATCAGTGCTCGTATGTCCATGGGAGACCTGGCTGCAGCTCACACTTATGCAGAACAGGACAATACATTTTGGCTGGATCGTATAAGAGCAACCTTAAATACATTGGCTCGAGAAGATTTTGTCTCAGTTCACAAACAAACCCTGCTTCTTAAAGACAACGATCTTGAGAATGATGAGTCCAGACAACAATTTCTCTCCCTGCTGATTCTCTTTTTTAGAGATGTCGCTCTGGATATTAAACCAGGGGATACGGCTCTCTGGGTGACCCAGGTCGAACAAATGCAAAAGCTGTTTCCAGATTGTGATAGCCACCGTGCCATAAAAGCGATCGAGCGCACAAAGGATGCATTAGCACGTAAAGTTCATTTGCAGCTTGCAATTACTGCCTTATTTTTCCAACTACGAAAACACCTGCGGGGACAAACAACCCAGGATTAAACGTGAAAGAATAGAACCAGCGGTCCCAGGATCAATGGTCAGGATATAAATACATGACACACTTTGCACAGCACAGCCCGACACCTTCTGAGAAAGATGAGCCCAAACCCCCAGGATTGGTGAAGATCAGTTTCAAGGGTAATCGCCGTGAAACTTTCTTAAATTCAGGAAATCTTGCTTTAAAATCTGGTGACTATGTCGTGGTAGAAACCGAACTTGGTGAAGATATCGGTTTGGTTGCACCCGTCTGTAATAAAGTAGAGGGTTGCAACCGTTGCCCCAGTACGGAGCCAGCATTTAACAATCGGAAAAATGGCGAATCTATTCACACCCTCCTCCGCAAGGCCAATGATAAGGAAATTGGCACACATCATAATAATCGTCGCGATGAACCAGATGCCTTCAATCGTGGACTGGACCTCATTAGTAAGAATGGCCTGAAAATGAAACTGGTTGATGTAGAATATCAGTTGGACCGCCGTAAAATGACCTTCTTCTATACAGCCGAAGAGCGGGTTGATTTTCGACAACTGGTTAAAGATCTGGCCTATGAGTTTAGAACACGTATTGAGATGCGACAAATTGGTGTCCGCGATTATGCCCGACGTCTGGATGGCCAGGGACCCTGTGGTCAACAGATTTGCTGCTCCCGTTTTATGGATGGCTTTGAGCCCGTAACTACCCAGTACGCCAAAGATCAGAATCTGCCAATTAATCCAAGCAAGCTTAGTGGCGCCTGTGGAAAACTGAAATGTTGTCTACGCTTTGAATGGGATTTTTATCATGAAGCCATGAAAGACTTCCCTTCCGTCGGTCTGCCCCTGGAAACCAAAGAAGGACTTGGCACTATCATATCAAATGATGTACTCAATGGACGCTGCACTGTTTCTCATGATCAGGGTGGTATTGAGGTATATGACCTTGAGACCATCAAAAAAGCACTCAAGCATATGGATGCTGATTATAACGAAAGAAAGAACTAAGACCTTATGTCGCGATTTTACGTTACAACCCCTATTTATTATGTAAACGATGAGCCGCATATCGGCCATGCGTATACAACGATTCTGGCAGATGTGGTGGCTCGTTTTCATCGAGCCCTCGGGGACGAAACGTATTTCCTGACAGGTACAGATGAACATGGTCAAAAAGTACAGCAAGCCGCCGAAAAAAGGGGTGTAAGCCCTCAACAACATGTCGATGAGTATGTCGTTCGGTTTCAGGAGAGATGGGACGCCCTGAACATTCAGTATGATCAGTTTATTCGTACCACACAGGACAATCATAAGTCTGTAGTCAGCTTTTTACTTCAGAAGTTGTGGGACAAAGGCTTGATCTACAAAGATACCTACGAGGGTTGGTACTCCGTCGCTGAGGAACGTTTTCTTACTGACAAGGAATACGAGGAAGGTGAGTGGCGAGATGTAAAACGACTCTCTGAATCCAATTATTGGTTCAAAATGTCTGCTTACCAGGAAGACTTGATCAATTATATCCATGATAATCCTGATTTCATTCAACCTGCCTTCCGCAAAAACGAAGTTCTGGGTTTTCTGCGACAAGAATTGGGAGATTTATGTATCTCCCGTCCAAAAGCAAGACTCAACTGGGGCATTGAACTTCCCTTTGATGATGAGTACGTCACCTACGTCTGGTTTGATGCTCTAACCAACTATATTTCAGCTATAGGGTATCCCAATCAGGAAGAAACTTTTAAGCAATGGTGGCCCGTTGATTACCATCTCATTGGTAAAGATATTCTGACCACCCATGCCGTATACTGGCCAACCATGCTCATGGCTGCAGACCTACCCCTTCCCAAGACCATCTTTGCTCATGGTTGGTGGCTCATGGGCGATGCCAAAATGTCCAAATCTTTGGGCAATGTTGTCCGCCCGCTTGATCTGGCTAACGAGTATGGTGTGGATGCCTTGAGGTATTTCCTCATGCGGGAGATGACACCTGGACAGGATGCCAGTTTCACCATGGATAATTTTATCAGCCGCTACAATTCTGATTTGGCCAATGATTTGGGCAACATGGTAAATCGTATCACCAAACTGTTAGGGCGTAATTTTGACTACGTGCTGCCAGACCCTGGTGAAACCATGCCCGTGGATTCAGATCTGGTTCAACATGTATCTGCTTTACCTGAAAAGGTCAGCTCAGAGCTGGATCAAATGAGGGTGAATTATGCCATCACTCACGTCTTCGATGTACTACGTGAAATTAATCGCTATCTGGAAGAGACCGCCCCCTGGAAATTATTGAAAACCGATAAGGAGCGAGCTGGAGCAGTACTCTATAATGCAGCTGAAGCCCTGCGTCTCAGCGCCGTTCACCTATATCCAGTCATGCCCGCTAAAATATCACAGCTGCTAGAAGTCATGGGTACCTCAGCTAAGTCACGTTTCAGTGAAGCGGGTTGGTTTAAGTGGGGACACAATAAGCCTGGCACTAAACTGGGTAAAACTGACGGTCTATTCCCTCGCATTGAAGTGCCGGAAGTACTTGAAGAAGAAGTCGAAAAACTCGACATCAAAGACGAGATCAGTTTTGATGACTTTATGAAAATGGATATCCGGGTTGCGAAAATTATTAAAGCCGAGAAGCACCCCAATGCTGATAAACTTTTGAAGTTACAAGTTGATCTGGGTACTGAGCAACGTCAGGTCATTGCGGGAATTGCTGAGCATTATGCCCCCGATGATCTTGTCGGGAAATCTGTCTCCATTATTGCCAATCTGAAGCCAGCCAAAATTCGTGGTGAACTTTCTCAAGGTATGATTCTAGCTGCAGATGATGGAAGGGTAGTTTCTCCATTAATTCCCTTGAAGGATGTTGATCCGGGCTCAAAGGTCCGATAGAGGTTAGATGTTAGGAGTTAGGTGTTAGGTGTTACTTAATCCTCTTTTCTGCCCTGTACATAAACTTGTTTTGGACACAATCTGAGTGTCAACGACTCCTAACACCTAACACCTAACATGAAATTTATAGATACCCATTGTCACCTGAACATAGAGCCTCTGTTAGAAAGAACGAATGAGGTTCTGGACGCTGCAGCTGAACGGGGCATCCACAAAATGGTTGTGGTAGGGATTGACATCCCCACATCAGAAATTGCCATCCGTCTTGCCGAAGATCATCCACAGATTTTTGCTGCCGCCGGGATCCACCCCAACGATTGTTCAAAAGCCCCTGAAAACTGGGAAAAAGAGATTGTGGATATGCTCTCCCATCCCAAGGTCGTGGCTGTAGGTGAAACGGGTCTTGACTACTACTGGGACGACTCCCCTGCCGAATTACAAAAAGTATTCTTTCGAGATCATCTTGATCTGGCTCTGGCAACAGGTAAGCCGGCTATTATCCACAACCGAGAGGCGGATCAGGATATCGTTCAGCAAATCCTGGAACATGGCAACAATCGCGGTGTTTTTCATTGCTGGCCATCCCCCTGGGAGATTGCCAGGCCACTGCTGGACAAGGGCTATCACATCTCTTTTACTGGCACAGTAACTTTTAATAAAAATGAATCCGTTCAGGACGTAGCCGCACGCATGCCTGTTGATCGTCTTATGCTGGAAACTGACAGCCCTTATCTGACTCCTGTTCCCCATCGTGGCAAGCGTCCCAACGAACCAAAATATATCCCACACATTGCTGAAGAAATTGCAGGATTGCGTGGAATCAGTGTTGCGGATCTGGCGCAAATCACCACGAACAATGCAGACTTGTTCTTTGGGTTTAATGCTCTCAGCTAATCGATTTTTCGGGGTCATTCAAGTAAGGGCGTATTGCAATACGCCCTTTGCAATCCCTTCCAAAATAAAACAGTGCTCCGCATGGGTTTAAGACCTGATCTACGAGCGCTGAAAAAATGGGGTCAAAACTTCATTACTGATCCTGCCATGTTGGAAAAACTGGTGCGGACTGTCAATCCCCAGCCTCAAGATGTTATGGTTGAGATCGGTCCTGGATCAGGCGCTCTCACCCGTCTTTTTGCACCCCGTGTTAAACAACTCCATGCCATAGATATTGATCCTCGTATGGGTGAATATCTTGAGCCCATTCAAAAGGAAGTGCCTTCCTTTTCATTTGAGTATAAAGATTTTCTTAAATGGTCGCCACCGTCAGAATTGGGCGATTTTCGACTCATGGGAAATATACCATACTACATCACCTCCCAGTTAATTCTCCAGGCTTTTGAGCACCATGAGCGCATTGGGGATGTCCACTTTCTCATGCAAAAAGAAGTGGGTAAGCGACTGGTAGCACCCCATGGTTCCAAGCAATATGGAATCCTCTCTGTTTATGCCGCTCTATTTGCCAAGACAGAATATTTGTTTGATATCAGTCGTAATGTGTTTTACCCCAGACCTGATGTAGATTCATGTTTTGTACGCTTTTCATTTGACGAGGAAAATCCAGTTTCAGCAGAGCTTGAGCCGCACCTTAGACAGGTAGTTAGAACATCATTCAATCAACGCCGAAAGACCCTGCGCAACAGCCTGAAGTCGGTTTTAAAAGACAGAACCAGCATTGAAGATAAATTTGATTTAAATTTGCGACCGGAGCAGCTCAGCCCGCTGGAATTTCTGGGTCTAACAGAAATAATATTTAAAAGCTAATGGTTATGCTTCATTTGCCCAATCTCCATATGAGCATTCGGAGTAAGTACGAAGGTAAATCGCTCAGCCAAAGAGAATTCATTAGAGCCTGGTAATACCAACAACCAACACCAGTACGGCAATGAGAATAAACAACTGCAAACCGTACTGTTTGTTATCATCCATTTCACAATCCTCCAGTTTTCGCCCCGTCGGAGGTAAATATGGGTGGATATCAATCATCTTGTTGTGCTGGCGCTCACAGATGAGAATCTTGTGTGTTCTGGATCAATTTTTACTAAACAAATCTTTGCCTGACCATGTCCAGGTACCCGCTTCCTCATTGGCTATGAGCTCGTGAATTTTTGCCGCTAGAGTTCGGGCCTGAATAGGTTTGTATTTCCAGGGGATGAGGAATGAGAGGGGTTGCATGATGAGTTTCCCGACAAATTCACCAGGGCGGTTTTCCTGCCTATCTCCCAGTAACATACTGGGTCTCAGGATATGCAGTCGCGGAAAGCCCACCCCCTTAATAGCCTCCTCTAGCTGACCTTTGACCCGACTGTAAAAGATTTTAGACTGGGCATTAGCCCCCATAGACGAAACGAGGATAAATGTGTGGCACCCTTCTTCCCTGGCAATTTCAGCCAGCGCCAGCGGGATATCATGATCTATTTCAAAAAAACGCTTCTGTGATCCTGCTGTTTTAATTGTTGTACCCAATGTACAAACTAAAACATCAGTTTTTAATTGAGAGCGCATACTTTCAAGATCAGTAAAGTCGTTGATGGATTGGTGAATATATGACTTATCCGAAAGATCCGGAATCACACGTCGGGAAATTGCTGTGATGCTGCGGTAACCCCCATCTCGAATAGCTCGAAGAAATTCTAATCCAATAAGTCCTGTTGATCCTATTATTGTAATGGTTGGAGACATGGGCTTTTCCTAAGGTTTCCTTACATATTAAACTAATATTCCACCGTCCAGTTTACACCTGCATCAGAACTTAGCCTGAAATACTGCCTCACACTGTCTGGAAACCAATTTGGCTCACGCTGTTCGCTAAAAATTGGTTTGGAGAGTTATGCAAAATATTTGGGTTCGTCTTGAAGGGACTCTTCCTGTTCCCACTCTTCCAGCTTCCTTTTGCCCCTCCTGCGTTTGAGGTACCAGGCTAAAACCACAATCAGGGGAGAAACCGCCCAGAGTACACCTGGAATGCGGGAAATTTTAAAGAACCAGAAACGCTCCTCCAGTTCCTTACGCCAGGCAATTTCAAAGTTGATTATATCTTCGCCTGTTTCAGCCTTAAATCGCTTTCTGAAGCCAAGCTCATCCACTCGAAGCAAATAAGGGAGAATCGATTCACCCTGGCGATTTATGAGAAAGCGGGTGGCATCTAAGGCCTGGGCATAAGCCAGGCTCGCCCGTTTGTGATTGAAACTCAAGATCACATCAAGATCAACGAGGGGGATAAGGTTGCCCCTGGCTGTAGCCGTTCCCAATTCCATGAATCCACCCCAGTCCATCTGGCCGGCATGCCACTGGGCCAAACCTTCATTCAACCAGACCGGAATACTTACCTCATTTTGACCAAGCAGGGCGTGGAAGAGCTCGTGTTTCAGAGTAGCGAGCCACTGATTTCGATTCCTTCCGTAAATCAAAATTTCTGAACCTGCTCTGGCAATTCCTGCGCTCCAATAGGGAACCGCATGCGTTCGCGAACCCATCTTATCGGGATTGTAATAAAACCGAACTTCCAGTTCTTTGTCGAGCCTCAAACCGAACAAAGCCTCATAGAATTGTTGTTCATCGCGAATTATTTCAAGAGCAGCCCGTAAAAGGGTTGAGTCACCCTTGTCGCTCACCAGGGAAATATCGCCTGATTTGAGCATCAGTGCTTCACCAGATAGGGGTGCAACTGAGAAAATCACAACCAGAATATAGAGCAGAAAAAAATAAATTTTGCTAGAGGATTTGATAGGGGTCTACATCCACGGTTACCCTGACATATTTGTCCTGGGTGCTTTGTAATACATGTCCAGCAGCCTGGCGGAGAACGCCACCGCTGGGATCCTCAGCTTTGGAGGTTTTTAGAACCAACTTCCAGTGGAAACCCATGTGACTTTTTTCAATCATGGCTGGGGCAGGTCCTAATAATTGAACTACCTTTTGCTTTTTAAATGCTTCTGATGCGCGTTCTGCCAGACGAATCACTGCATCACGCGAACGCCCTTGAAATCCAAATGAAATCATTCTGGAAAAGGGTGGATACTGTAGTTGGTCGCGATCGTTTAGCTCCCCATTATAGAAGAGTTTGACATCACTTTTTGTAGCACATTGGATGGAAATATCTTCTGGCATCCAGCTCTGTACAACAACCCGACCGGGAAACTCACCACGACCAGATCGACCGGATACCTGATATACCAGTTGGAAAGTTTTTTCCCTGGATCTAAAGTCTGGAAAGTGTAATCCTGAGTCAGCATTAATGACCCCTACCAAAGTGACATTTTCAAAATCCAGTCCTTTGGCAATCATCTGGGTACCCAGTAAAATTTTGTAATCCCCGCGAGCGAAATCTCCCAATAGTTTCGTGTGGGCACCCTTACCGCGGGTAGTATCCATATCCATTCGACAAACCGGTACATCGGGAAACTGAGCTTCCAGGGCCTCTTCTACCATCTGGGTCCCCATGCCGCCAAACTTCAGGTATAGCGACCGACATTCAGGACAGCTTGCTGGAGTAGGAGCTTCAAAATCGCAAAAATGACAACGCATCTTGTTGCCTATCTTATGATAGGTCAATGAAATATCATCATGAGGGCAGGTCATCGTCCAATTGCAATCCTTACAGGTGATTACTGGTGCATAACCACGACGATTCTGAAATAAAATAACCTGCTTGTCGTTGTCCAGAGTCTCCCTGATTGCTGAAGTCAGCTTTCTCGAGAAGGGGCTGGCATAGTCCCGAGTCTCTTCTCGCTCAACACCCATATCAACCAGGTCCACAAGAGGTGGTTTAGCCTTCTCCCAACGTTTAGTGAGATGGAGTCCCTTATAGCGAGACGTGGTCAGATTGTAATAGGTTTCCAGTGAGGGTGTAGCTGATCCAAGCAAGACGACTGCCTTTTCCTCTTTTCCGCGCATCAGGGCAACATCGCGGGCATGATAACGTGGTTCGTTGTCCTGCTGTTTGTAACTGTTCTCCTGTTCCTCGTCCACAATGATGAGACCCAGGTCTTTAAGGGGTGTTAAGACTGCCGAACGAGCACCCACCACAATAGTAAAGTTGTTTTTCTGGATTTGTTGCCAGGTCCATAGTCTTTCAGCGCCCTTCAGGCCAGAATGCCAGAGTGCCACGACGTTACCAAAGCGTGATTGAAAACGATAAGCTATTTGAGGTGCCAGAGCAATTTCAGGGACGAGGACAATGACGGAACGACCCTGTGCCAGAGTATGAGCTGCAGCATTTAAGTAGACTTCTGTTTTCCCACTTCCAGCCACACCAAAAAGTAGATAGGGAGTGAAGGTATGGGCATCAAGAGAACGAGTTACTTCATTGAGGGCAATGCTCTGTTCGTGATTCAGTTCGACCGTTTTAGGCGGTGGTCGGTGGTAGTCTTTTAGTGGATCAATGTCAGGTTCAATTTCCTGCAAAGTGACCAGACCACGATCGGCCAGTTTGTGAATAATCGGGCGGTAAACTTCATAGTCATCGCGAAGTTTGTCCATCTGGATTCCATCGGGAAAATCGTTAAGAATATCAAAAGCTTTTTGCTGAGCGCGGGCGTTGGTAGGGATTTCTGAATCCCGCCCCAGATCAGGAATTACCAGATAACTGGAAGCTCTTTTCCCCTTGAATCCAAATTCATTTTCCAGCTCGAGAAGACCCTGCCTCTGTAGTCTGGCGATCAGGTTAACGGCAGTGTCAGCACCGAATTTTCGTTTCAACATTGAAAGGCGCACCAGACCCTTTGTTTTCAGAAAGCGGGTGAATTCGTCTGTGCCATGCAATAGAGCTGTTGGTTGGATAATGACTTCTTTTTTCATGCGGGCATCGGAGGGAATGGCAGACTGAATCACTTTTCCCAGGGGTGTGAAATAATAGCGACTCATCCATTTCAGAAGGTTGATGAGGTGGAGGTCAAAAACCGGAACAGGATCAACAATATTTTCAAAACTTTTTAATTTACCCGTAAAATCTGCAGGCGGGTCTTGTTTGACGCCAATGATCATGCCCTGTTGTTTTCGTCGACCCAACGATGCAATCACCCGTTGCCCAATTTGAACGACATCGTTTAGTTCTTCAGGAACAGAATAGGTAAAGGCCTGATCCAGGCTCAGGGGAAAGACAATTTCAACATACACAGATTTTTCCATCTTATAAAATGACGCCTCCTTGGATTAAAAGAAATGGTTATTCAGGAATTGTGGATAGCTCACAGAAAATAATATCTGATCGACAAATAGAAAGAGCTGTTGTTTCGTTGGTCTTAATTCTTTGTAACTCCCCTGGCATAATATCGTCCAACATTTCGAAACTATTGACAATCAGCAATAAATGGAGAGAAAATATGTTAAACACAAACCTAAAGCACATCACATCAGAAGCGGATTTTAAACAGGTTATTGAAAGCAATGAAAAGGTCATGGTCTGTTGTGGTCGAATGGGTCCAATGTGTCTGCCCGTATACGATATAATGGAAGACCTGGAAGAAAAATATGAAAGTGTCGTCTTCTACGACATGGCCTTTGACAGCCCTGATGCCCATGTCATTCGTAACCACCCTAAATCTGCTGGATTTATGGGGCTACCTTTTACTTACTATTTTAAAAATGGGGAAGCTGTGGAAGCCACATCTTCGATCCAATCTAAAAAACAGGTTAAAGAATTACTGGATAAACATTTCGCCTAAATATGAACAAGATAACTGATACTTACGATGTAATTGTCCTTGGTGGAGGACCTGCTGGATTAACGGCAGGTATCTATCTTGGACGAGCCAAATTGAAGACACTCATCATTAATGAAGGGTCGATCGGTGGTCAGATGGTGCTTACCCATGCCATCGCAAACTATCCAGGTGCCAAAGTAGATATCTCCGGCCGAGATTTAAGTCTCGACATGAAAGCCCAGGCCAAGACATTTGGTTGTAAAATTGAGTCAAATGTCGAAGTCACCAGCATGGACCTTAGCGGAGAACTAAAACAGATAGAAATTGATGATGATGAAGTGTTTGCTGCAAAAGCAGTTATTGTAGCCACTGGTGGCACTCCAAGATCCATGGGGGTCCCCGGCGAAACCAAATTTAAAGGCTCCGGGGTTTCCTATTGCGCAACCTGTGATGGTGATTTTTTTGAAGGCAAGGAGATCATTGTTGTTGGCGGGGGTAATTCTGCGCTCGAAGAAGCTGTATCACTTACCCAGTATGCCAGTAAAGTAACCGTGATTCATCAATTTGATCATTTTCAAGCGACTGAGCATGCTGTTAAAATTGCTCGCGAGAATGAGAAAATTGCTTTCATTATGGAGTCAGAAATTCAAGCAGTTTTGGGTGATCAAACCCTCACTGGTGTAGAACTTATGAACATGAAAACGAACCAGCGTTCTATCGTCTCTACAGATGGAATATTCGTTTTCATAGGGTATGTTGCTAATACAGTGGCGTTGCCTGGGTCTTTAGCATTGAATAGTCGGAATGAGATTGTGACCGATGCAGCAATGATGACCAACCTGGATGGGGTTTTTGCGGCGGGAGATGTTCGCGAGAAACGTTATCGACAAATAACTACAGCCGTCTCAGACGGGACGATTGCAGCCCTTTCGGCTATAGACTTTATACAGAGTTAAGTATTATTTTTTAACTCTTTGCGACAACCAGGCACCCAAACTGATGGCCAGTCCCTGAATAATCATGACCTTTCCAAAGTGAGGATCAAGTGCCGCTGAGCTGAAGGTAGCGACCTGTAGAGTCAAGCCAAAAGGGATGAACCAAAAAATACCTCCCGCCCTCACCAGAGTGCGCTCATCGAAGTCAACCTTGCGACCTTCAACGCTGACCCCCTTTTGGAAGAGGTTCTGCAAAAGGCGGTAAAGAGTAAGCATGAATGTGAAAGTTGCGGTTGAAAAGCCCAACATAAACATCATTTTTGTGTCAGAAAGCTCTGCTGTCACATCGCTTTTGAACCAGGGGTGGATCACTCCTGCCAGAATACCTGTAAAGGCGAGAAAAAGCCTGAACCGAATCGGATTGTTTATAAACGAACCTGCTACAAAATTTTTCAGAAACCGCCCCATTCACATAGTTTACAAATTGATGCTCCAAAACTAGGCGATGATCGGGTCTCAACAAGGAGTACTTCATATCCAGGCGGTAAGACTATCATAATAGTGAAAATCTCACAATATTGTCTCGCCTTACCCTGGGTTAGTCCTGCCTCAAGTCATTTCACGGCCTTTAAAGGGGCGTTTTGGACGAAAAGTTACAATTGCTGGTCAAATTAGACAGGTTCAAGCTTTGAATTGCTCGGTTCGAAGTTTAGTTTGGTTTGCTTTAAATAGGACAGTGAATAACCCGACATTCGGAGATCAAAACCATGCAATTTACCGTTGATTCGTCAACCCTTTTACACGGCTTGCAAAAGGTGGCTCGCGTAAGCCCCACCCGCTCAACCATGCCCATCCTCAACCACATTCTCTTCACCGTGAAAGGGAATGTTCTCTCCATGCGCAGTACTGATATCGAGATTACTTATACTCTGAACCTGAATGTCGTGGGTGAAGATGAGGGTGCTGTTGCACTACCTGTTCGACTGCTGCAGGAAATCACCAGCGAACTACCTGATACTGAACTCACCTTTGCCTGGTCAGATGATAGCCGCGTGACGCTATCCACCACAGGAGGTACTTATAAGATAGTGGGGCGTCCTGCCATGGATTTTCCCGAAGCTCCAGAACTGGGTCCAGCGAATAGTCTTGAGATCAAGTCTAAGGTCTTAAAACGCACTGTGGAAAAAACCGTGTTTGCTGTTTCTAAGGATGAGCTGAAGCCTGCTCTTCTGGGTGTGCTTTTTGAATTGAAGAAAAACGAAATTCGCGCCGTTGCCACTGATGGCCATCGTCTGGTGAAATACACCAACCGGGATTTTGTCTCTTCAGATTTTGAAGCCAATATCATTGTTCCACCAAAATTTTTGTCGCTGATCCAGTCTTTTCTGGATGATGGTGACAGCATCAATCTATCCGTTGGGGAAAAGCACATTAGCGTTGCCACAGAGACGGCCACCATTTTCAGCCGCCTGATTGATGAGCAATATCCAGATTATGGTAGTGTTATACCTTCAACCAACGATAAGACAGTCACACTTTCCAGTAAAGATCTGGTCACCACTGTCCGTCGTGTATCCATCTTTTCAAACCGTACGACACATCAGGTAGCCCTGAAACTGCACCCTGGTTATATCGAAGTTTTTACTGAAGATCCAGAGGCCAGCACCAGTGCTAAAGAACAAGTTCTGTCCGATTATGATGGTGAAGAATTGACCCTGGGATATAATTCAATTTATCTCAAGGATATGCTTAAAAATGTTGAAACGGATCGCGTAGTCTTCAGGTTGGGTTCTGAAATTGGTCCTGGATTGATCTTGCCTGAAGTACAGGCTGATAAAGAAGAATTAGTAATGCTCCTGATGCCCATCAGGCTTCAGGGATAGACAGCTATCTTTGCAGGACAGCCGGTCGTCAAACTGATTCTAAAGCATGGATTAAATTGACCGGTTGATTAACTGGCAAAGATAAGGTATTGAATCGATACGTAATGATTAACGATAAAGCCACAATCAAAACTCAGGTATGTTGATTAAGTCTCTTACGATGATTGGTTTTCGTAAATACGAGCAGGTTTCCATGGAATTTGGTGCTTTCACCAATATTCTTCATGGTGAAAACGGTGCTGGCAAAACCACTATTCTGGAAGCCATCCACAGCCTGGCTTATACACGGAGCTTTAAGACTCGTTTGGATGCTGATCTTGCTCAACATGGCAAGGTGGGCTATCAACTGAAAGGTGTTTTTAAGGATCATCATGAAAATGATCATGAGGTTCGCCTCAAGGTGGAGTCATCAAGAAAAAAATTAGTTAGCGTGAACGATAAGAACCTGAGCAGTCGCGCACAGATCATTGGTCGATTTCCGCTGGTTTCGCTTACTCCTGAAGACAGTGATTTAACCTTTGGATCACCTGAAATCCGTCGGCTGTTTTTTAACAAACTCCTGTCCCAGGTTGACAGCGGTTACCTTGAAAACCTGCAGACCTATGCCCGCATTCTCAAGCAACGCAATGCCTTGCTACAGAGTTATGCCAATGATGGTACTCCTATAGACAGAATTCAAATGTCCACGCTGGATGACCAACGCGCCAAAATTTCAGCACAACTCCATGCAGCTCGCAGTAAGCATATTGCTGAGTTTAAAAAGCTTCTGTATGCTGCCTATGCTGAGCTTGAAGATGAGAACTCCCTAAAAATGGCTTTCATCTCCAATGTAAGATCAACTGCCGGTGAGCTTGAAGGTCTGTACCGGAATGCTTATCAGGATTCTTTAGCTGATGATATGCGCAAAGGGACCACCACCCGCGGACCCCATCGTGACATGTTCACGTTTTACCTCAATACCAAAGATCTACGAAAATTTGGTTCACAAGGGGAACACAAACTTGTTTTAGTAGCCATTAAATTTGCTGAGGGTCGTTTTCTGGAAACCTTTCTGGATGAACCCCCTGTGTTTCTGCTGGATGATCTTTTTGCTGAACTCGATGTGAAGCGTAGTACCATGATTGTAGAGAGTCTCCGTAGTGGACACCAAATATTTATCACAGCCACAGACCTGGCAGATCTGAGACATCATGGTCTCGAACTCGAGGGAGATACCTTGCAAATAATTGATGCGGGTATGATACAGGCCCATGGCTAAAGCACAAATTATTGGAAATGTATTTACTCAGCTCTTTCAAGATCTGGGTATTGATAAGGCGATCCAGCAGAATATGGCTGTCTCCCGCTGGGCTGAGATCGTTGGGGAGAGAATAGCGCAAATTAGTGAAGCTGAACGTATTGAAAAAGGTGTTCTTTATGTAAAAGTCAGTTCACCGGTTTGGCGTAATGAACTCGTATTTATGAAAAGCAATTTGATAAACACTGTTAATGAAGCATTAGCAAAAACCGTAGTTAAGGATATCAAGTTTACATGAGTGACAAACAAACAAATCCTGCAGCAAAAAGTTATAGTGCGGA
>Ga0209361_1000309_pt1 | contig 50247 bp, 41 predicted proteins | sample SaaInlV_200m_DNA_3_FD_184657 | JGI IMG/M metagenome (GOLD analysis project Ga0209361, IMG submission 184657) | Marine microbial communities from expanding oxygen minimum zones in the Saanich Inlet - SI037_S4LV_200m_DNA (SPAdes) (version 2) | ecosystem: Environmental > Aquatic > Marine >... | reverse complement strand
ATCGCAAGGGCCGCCGTGATTTAAGCATTTTTCAAATTGGCTTACGTTTTACCGAGAGGCGTCTTGTCAACGAATTGCCGATCCGCATCTCTCTTTGTAAATATTTATGAAACTGTCTGGTGGCTAGTTCTCATACAAATTTTTCTTAAACTCGTATAACTGCCTATCCTGCAAAATCCGCATCCGTAACAACATATCTGCAATTAAAGCGAGCAAGAAAACGAACATGGCCAGAATAATAAACGCTAAACCAATAAAACCGGTGGCTTTATATGGCGTAAAACTTCCGCTAAACACATAATAGGATAAAAGAAATACTTCAAAGGCAGAGCCTATCAGAAAGAAAATCGTACCGAGCGCACCAAATACACGAATGGGAGAGTAGTCTAGCAAGACGCGTAGGATTATCGCGCTAGCCCGCAGAGCGTAACGGGGAATAGAGTGAGCAATACGAGATTTTCTATCTGCATAATAACTTACTTTAACAGGATGTTCTTTGACGCGCAAGCCTTGATATACTAAAGATAAAATCGACTCGTGAGTGTAGGTAAATTTACCAAAGATATTGAGGCGTAATAAAGCCTCGCGGTTATAAGCACGATAACCGCAAGAAACATCTTGAAATTTTTGGGCAGAAATATAACTTATTAGCTGGGCTATTTTTTTGTTTCCCCAATACTTAATTTTAGACATATTTTGGGGTCTACCAGAAGAAAAACGATTGCCGACTATCATATCAACATTATTTTCTTCTATTTCAGCAATCAACGTAGGAATTTCATTTGAATCAAATTGGCCGTCTGCATCAATACTTACCAAAATATCAGTATCATTCTTCAAAGCAAATTCTATGGCAGAGTAAAAAGAGGCGCCAACACCACGATTGCTTCCATGCGAAATAACCTCTGCTCCAGATTCTAGCGCATACTCTTTTGTTCTATCTTGGCTACCGTCGTCTACAACAAGATATTGAATTTTTTCTATATTTTCTAATTTTTCAGGTAAATTCAAAAGCACATTTCTAATCTGCTTTTCTTCATTATAGGCAGGGAGATAAATAATTAGCTTCATTTTTTAATCGGAAAGATGGGAATCGAGTAAAAGAAAATGCTCTGTTTTATAGACAATATCGAGCCCTTTTTCACATTCTTCTACTGCAGACAGAAAAAGATTTAGATTCTCATCTTCAGCTAAAACGAAGCGCAAATCATATTCTTTGATAATGGAGCAATACTCATTTCTATCAATTTCTCCTTCCAACTCCCGCAAAAAATCGCTGGCATAAACTCTGGCTTTAATTTCTTCAACAGAAAGAGAGTGATTATGCGGATTCTCCAACTTTCTCTCCCGAAAAGAAATCACTCTCGCATTTCTTGCTACACCGGGTAAAAACTGTGTATCTCTATAATCTAAGGCAATCGCCATAACAGGCGCGTTTGTGTTTTCATCAATATAATTACCTATTTGAGATAATTCTTTATAATATTTTATGCCCTCAAAATAAGCAGAAAAACGCCCTGAAATATCCGCAAAAAGGATAGGGCTAACAAAAATAAAAGAAAGCAAGATTCCGATTAGAAAAATCTTGTTTTTTTGCAAAAATATCTTTTGAGTTTTCAGAAACTTATTTGTGCTATCCCAAATAAGAACTATGCCAATCCCTAAGGGAAGAAACCAAGAAGCACGCGAAATCATTCGCCCAGAAACGAAATAACCTAAAATCCATCCAGTATATGGGATAGTGGCAAAAAGTGTCAGAAAAATGGAAGCGAAGACATACCAATATAACTGCCCGTCTTTGATTTTTTTGAAAGCGATGATGAATGCAAGTATAAAGATAATTACCGGTAAGTACCGAAAGATAAGGATAATTACATGCCCTGCTTTATTTTGGATACCTATATCCATCAATAATAAAGTATCAGGAACAAGTCCATAAAAAATATCATTAACTACGCGTACAACCGCCTCAAATTCAAATGTTTCTTTAACGCTTGTAGCGTTAGTAGAAAGATAGTTTTTTAAGTATAAGCGAATAAAGAAATGGGGCAACATCATTAGTGCATAGCTCGCTGAAAGTTTAAAAAAGTTACCCAAAGAAAAATTTTTTAAGAAAAAAGCAATAAGTGCAATTAAAAGGATAATGAAAACGGAGAAAACAAAAACCACAGGGTGCGTTAATACCATCGCCACCCCTGCTAGAAAAACGAGAAGCAATTTCTTAGGTTCATTCTTTTCTATATATTTTAAGTTAAAAAAAAGAAGGGCTGGAAAAATCAAAAATGTCGCAAAAACTTTATCTTCAGACATGTTTAAATAAAACCAAAACCCTGTTGGAACATATTCATGGATCATCCACGCGTATAAAATAATTTGAAATAATACTGAAAAGCCTGCTTTATTTCTTGATGCGCCTAAGAAACGCGCCACCCAATATAAAGAGAGCATTGCCAAAGGCACAAGATAAAATTCAAGATAGCTACCCAAAAGTAAAAGTCCTGAAACCCCACTTAGGTCTGCCAGCAATGCTTGACTCATAGGCAACATCGCCAACCAGTATCTTGGAAACTCAAGAACATCCATTTCATGAACGATATTTCTGAATCCCAAAACATCGGCGTCTTGCCAATTTGTCAAATAAGCTAGATAAGTATAGTCATCAACAAAAAATAATTGGTCGTGAAACATCATTAGCATTGCTAAGAAAATAGCAAAAACCAAGGGGGTATTTCTCACGCCACGCCGAAAAACTTCTTGAAAATTTTCTTTCGTAAATTCATTTCGCCTTTCCAAAAATGCCAAGAGAACAATTTCAATAAAGCCAATAAAAGCATAAATACCTTTTACTGTCACAAAAGAAAGCCCTAATATACGCCCTGCTAAACCGAGAAAAGAAATTAGAAAAATTGAAAAAGTGATCCCTATTGAAATAAAACCCGCTGAATTTATATCACCCTGAGGTGACAATAATATATATAAGAAAATACCCGGTAATATAAATAAAGCCATAGCTACGCCGAGTTTTATCATATCAATTAAGAAAACTAATTCGATATTCCCCTGGAAAGACAGTGTTTTCCCCCAAGGAATTACCCATACCGATGCCCATAATAGCGCCGCATAAAAATATTCCTGCTTTTCTTTTAAAGTTTTTTTCATAAGCTCCATACCAACCATTTTAACCCATCCGCTTAATTTCTGCATATCGAATATCTAATGAATCACTTCTAACAAAGCAACTCATCTTGCAAATCTTCTTCGCATATGATTTAATAGGTCTGACCTTTCCTTACCCCATATATGAGGCATCACATGAAATTTTCCCTAAATGGCAAAGAAAAAGAATTCGATGGCGACCCTGAAATTTCGCTTTTAACCTATCTACGCGAGCACGAAAATATCACATCGGTCAAAGATGGCTGTTCTGGGCAGGCAAACTGCGGGGCTTGCACGGTGGATATTGACGGAAAATCCAAGCTCTCTTGCATCACGCCAATGAAGAAAATCGGCGAGACCAGTATCACCACGCCCGATGGGCTTGGCGATTATAAACGCGATATTTTCGCCAATGCCTTCGCTGAAAAAGGCGGTGTTCAATGCGGATTTTGTACGCCCGGCATCGTCATGCGTGCTGATACGCTCATCAAGAAAAACCCCACTCCGACCGAAGACCAGATCAAGCAGGCACTTACCCCCCATATTTGTCGTTGCACAGGCTACACGAAGGTTGTTGAAGCGATTGATTATGCAGCAGAAGCCATTCGAGATGAGAAGGAAATCCCCACCCCGACCAGTGAGGGTAAATTGGGATCACGGCATCCTAAATACCAGGCACGGGAATTGGTGCTGGGCGATCATCAATATACAGATGATCTCCGCTTCGAGGGGATGGTACACGGTGCATTGAAATTCAGCGAATACCCCCGTGCCAAAATACTGGATATCGACTCTTCAGCAGTTGAGGGCATGGCAGGCGTGCTACGCATCTTCACCGCTGACGATGTGCCGGGTGACCGTACTATCGGCTTAATTCAACAAGACTGGCCCCTGATGCTCAAAAAGGGAGAAATCACTCGCTATCTCGGGGACGTAGTCGCAAGCGTAGTTGCTGAAAGCGAGGCAATTGCTCGTGATGCAATGAGCAAGATCAAGGTTACGTACGAACCGCTCGAGGTCGTCAGTGATATGCATGCGGCGATGACTCCCGAATCCCCGAAAGTGCACGAGGGCGGGAATATCCTATCCCACCCCGTATTTGTGCGCGGCGATATGGATGAAGCGCGCGCAAACTCTGCGTTTATCTCAACAGGCGTTTACGAAACGCAACGCGTAGAACATGCCTTCATGGAAGTCGAAGCGGCTGTAGCCATGCCCGATGGTGAGGGCGTGAAAGTTTACTCGCAAAGTCAGGGGATCTACGAAGACCAAATACAAATTGCAAAATTGCTCGGCTTATCAAAAGAGCAGGTACGCGTGATTTTGGTGCCAAACGGCGGCGGATTTGGCGGTAAAGAAGATTTGAGCGTACAAGGTCACGCCGCATTGATGGCAAAATTGCTTGGCTTGCCCGTCAAAGTGCATCTCACACGAGACGAATCGATTATCATGCACCCCAAACGACATCCGGTTTGGATGGATTATGAATTGGGCTGTGATAAAGATGGTAAATTGACTTTCATCAAAGCGCGATTTGTGGGCGATACCGGTGCATACGCTTCTGTAGGCGCAAAGGTGCTCACAAGAATTGCCAGCCATGCGACTGCGGCGTATCACGTCCCCGCAACGGATTTAGAAGCCTTTGCTGTCTACACAAACAATCTGCCTTGCGGTGCCATGCGCGGATTTGGTGTCAACCAAGCCACCTTTGGCATGGAAAGCTCGATTGACGATCTCTGCGAGCAAGGCGGATTCGACCGCTGGCAGTTCCGCTACGATAATGCACTGAAGGATGGTTCGATGACGGCAACGGGCCAAGTTTTGGCGGGTGGCGTTGGGGTACAAAAAGCCCTCGAAGCGATTAAACCTGCCTACGAAAAGACAAAATACGCAGGCTTGGCTTGTGGATTAAAGAACACCGGCATCGGCAACGGAATGCCCGATGAATCTTCGGCGTTGATTTCGATTGTTGCGCCTGACAAAGTCATTATTGACCACGGCTGGACAGAGATGGGGCAAGGCGTAAACACAATTGCGCGTCAACTCGTTTGCAACGAAACCGGCATCCACCCTGATTTGATTGACGTGCGCGTAGATACCGCATCTGACCAAAACGCGGGGATGACGACTGCTTCACGGGCAACATCCTTGCTCGGCAACGCACTCTTGGATGCCTGCGAGAAGCTAAACAAAGATTTGAAGAATAACACCCTTGCTGATTTGGTCGGCAAAGAATACTTCGGCGAATGGATTGTAGACTGGACAACAAAACCAGACGCTGTTGTAGATGAAGTTATCACCCACTACTCGTACAGCTACGCGGCGCAACTCGTTGCAATTGACGATGATGGGCAAATTGAGAGAGTGACCGCTGCGCATGACGCAGGGAAGATTTACAACCCTATGCTCTTTGAAGGACAAGTAGAAGGTGCTGTTCACATGGGGATTGGGTATGCGGTCAGCGAAGATTTGCCAATGGAAGATGGGGTTCCTCTCCATACAAATTTCCGCAAGCTGGGCATTTTGCGTGCAAAAGAAATGCCCCCCGTAGACGTGATTGGCGTTGAAGTCCCTGACCCCTTAGGACCTTACGGGGCGAAAGGAGTCGGCGAAATTGGCTTAGTACCAACTGCCGCGGCAGTGGCAAACGCGCTCTATCAATTTGATGGAAAACGCAGGACAAAGTTCCCGATGAAGTTGGCGAAGAAGAAGAGAAAAAGCAAAGTGCTAAAACTCTAAAAAAAGAGCGCGGATGAAATTTCATCCGCGCTCTTTTTTCATTCTTTAGAATTTAGCAAAGTTTTAATAAAAATAGCTTTCAATTCTCACAATTCCGTTTCGTCAGCTTCTTCTTTCATATCTTCAACAACTTCTATTTCTTCCAACAAATCTTCACGCAAGTTTGGCTCCAACCCTAAAACACCTGCCTTAAGATAACGTCCGATCACGAGCGCAGAAGCAATCACAGGGACAATTACGATTGCACTGAGAATGCCCTGAATTAGTACAGCTGCCATAATTGCAACAAAAACCAAGCCTTCATGCAAATGAACGCTGCGCCCCATCAAGCGCGGGCGCAACCAAATATTTTTCAAATTGACCAATACCAAAAAGATGATAAAAATCAATACCGCAAACCAGAAATTTGAGATTGGTAGAAAAAGAGAGCCTTCCAGCAGGGCAACAGCCAACGCAATCACCATTGCCACCATCGGGCCAACATCCGGAATGATATTTAGCAACCCGGTCAAAATCCCGATAATTAATGCGCCGGGAAGCCCAATCGAAAACCAGGCAATCGTAAAGACAGTCCCTACAATCGCCATTAATGCGATCTGACTACGCAAATACGCCGCCCAGAGTTCCTTGATCTCCAAAAAAATTAAACGCGCATCACGTCTATATTTTTCTGGAGCCTGGCGAATCAGCAACTCACGCAATTTATCCCAATCCAACAAGAAATAATAAACGGCCACAATGATCACAAAAAACCAGGCTGCATTACGAGAAGTACTCTCAATAATATGCAAAGCTTGTTCTGGTAGACCTGTTAAAACAGCAAGAACTGAGCTTTCTAATTCAACGAGATAATCGCTCGCATCAAAAACAAAAGTACCGACACGAATCGGTTCACTTAAAAAAACCAGCGCTTCTTCATATATCCGCACCAAATCATTTGAGAAAACCTGAATTTGCGCAATCAGCTCAGGGATAAAAAGAACAGGAGACGCCAACACCAAGCCTAAAGAAAGAAAATAAACCAAATTTACAGCCAGTTTATGCTTCAGTCCAAAGCGGTCTTTCATCAAATTAACAAGCGGCATCATAATATAGGCGAACAATCCCGCAATCACTAATGGCTGAAAGATCGGGCGTATATACCAGCCCAAAGCCACAACCAAAATAATTGATAATACTAAGATTAGATAACGTGCAGGCGTACTCCAGTTTTTGCTCATAGATTTTCTTTCACAGCCTCCAAAGTTGGACTGATGATCGGTGCTTTAGTGACAGCTTTCAGCGCAGCGCCAACATCTTTGAGACCACTACCTGTATTCACAACAAGAATGGGATCATCAGCATTCACTGCGCCTTTTGAAATGGCTTCCACTAAACCGGCATAGGCTGTAGCCCCAGCAGGTTCTGCAAAAACGCCCACTTTGCCAAGTTCTGCTATGGCAGCAATGATCGCATCATCATCAACAAGGATATATTGCCCGCCCGTCTCTGTTGCAGCACGGACGGCACGTACGCCATCGCTAGGCATATCCACTGAGATGCTATCTGCCGATGTTGTCGCGGAAATCGGAGTGATTTCCTCTGTGCCCGCATTATAGGCATTTGCAATCGCGGCAGAACCTTTTGCCTGCACACCAAAAATGCGCGGCATCTGTTTTAGCCAGCCTAATTCCAACAAATCCTTGAAACCCTTATGGATACCAGAGATGATATTTCCGTCGCCGACAGAGACGAAAATTGTCAGAGGCTTATCTATTTCACCAAGCGCCTTAAGCGACCATTCCCAAATTTCGAAGGCAGCGGTCTTCTTTCCTTCTATTGTGAAGGGGTTATAGCCCGTATTGCGGCAATACCAACCAAACTCATCTGCGGCTTTGACAGCAAGCTCAACGGCATCATCATAAGTGCCATCAACAAGCATTACCTGTGCACCAAAAATGAGCAATTGAGCCACCTTTGCTACAGGAGCTGTTTTTGGTGCAAAAATAACCGACTTTTGCCCAACCGCAGCAGACATCCCTGCCAAAGCCGCGCCCGCATTACCTGTGGAGGCCGTCACGATCACTTCCGCGCCAATTTCTTTGGCACGCGCTACCAAGATCGCACTGGCGCGATCTTTGAACGAGGCCGTAGGATTAGAGCTTTCATCTTTCAGCCAGAGATTATCCAAGCCGAGCTTTTCAGCCAAAGTGGGGAGAGAAAAAGTTGGCGTCCAACCTGCGGCATAGAGGGGTGTTTCTTCCCCGCCAGGGTTTGAGACGGGCAAAAGTGGTAAATATCGCCAGAGAGAGTTTTCTGTGCGGCAAGTAATATCGTCGGGCTGATATTTTTCTTTAATCATTTCGTAATCAAGCAAAACGTTTAAATTCCCGCCATCAGCCGGGCAGGTATAGGTTACTTCTTTAGGAGAATATTTTGTATCACAAAGAGAACATTGGTAGCCAAGAAAGTTATTCATTTTTTCACCTTTAGTAGATTGTTTTTCAAAAGATTGTAGAATGTATTTTATCATTGCTTTCTCAAGAACAAAAAGACTTCAGGAGCTTTAAGAATCCCGAAGTCTACGTCCTATAAAGGCGACATTTTGTCTTTTTGCCTCCCCAGCCCTTCTCGTTGAAAACAAGATTGACACCTTATCGCCCCAAGTGTATGCCTATGTGAATTTTAGAGAGGCTTTTTTAATATATCTTCTCAAAAAGAATCGCACTATGGCTTACGAACAATTAGATTATCAAAAGTAATTTCGGTACTGGGAGCACCAATGGTTGCTGCGACAAATCCAATACCGCCACTAGTAAAAGACGAATCCCTTGTGCTAATAATTTCCTCACCATTAACATAAAAAGTCAGATTGTCGCCAATACAGTCCGCGCGTAAGTGATTTGTAGCCGCGCCTTGCTTGATCACATCATAGGGCTGCATCTTCTCGCTAGAGATATATTCTGAACTATGGTTTACTACCTTTCCGATTATGGCTTCGCCATCGTTACTGACAGTGAAGAAGTAAAAGTTGCGGCTATTTTTTGAACCTGAATAACGGCAAATTACCCCATAACCATAATCCTTATCATCCTCTCTGCTGACTGTAGTCGCATCAACTTCTATGCTCACGTTCTCTTCAAAGAATTGATGGGGAATTGCCCAAGCACTATAATTTGGGCTCTTGACCAATATACGGTATACGCCATTGTCATAATCTCTTAGACTATTTTCCGTGTCAGTCCGATTCCAGCCGCTGTTGGTATCCGAGAAATCATCCTGGAATAAAATATCATCCAACGGTGCTTCAACCAAAGGTGGTGCTTCAGCCACAGTCGATGCTTCACCCAATGGCAATGTTTCGACATAGGATAGACGCCCCTCTTCAAAACCAGCTGCTAAACCTTTGATAAAGATGAGTTCGCCAGTTATCAAATCATCGTCTACATTCTGGACGAAGAATCCTGTTTCCCCTCGAGTGTTAAGGAGCGCGTCCAAGTTCATTTTTTCTGTAAATCCTTGCGGTGAGTAGACAGTACGCCCTAATCCCTCGATTTGGATTGGCGCACCAGTTCTCTCGGTAAATTTATCGCCATTTCGAAAGACGATCTCGTAGCCGCGTGCGTCATAATACCAACTTTCGTGCCGCATTGGAAATGTTTGTTCATCTGGCAACATTTCGTCGAAAAAGAAGATCGTAAAACGGTCTGGATAACCATTTGCATCTACAAACGCTTGTTGCGTCGTACTTAGCGTATATTGCGATACTGGCGAAGCAGCGGGGTGATAATTTTGAACCAGACCATCTTCAAATTGTTTAGAATTCCCTAAAAGGGAAGAGACAAAATTACAACTCAAAGAAAGAAGGAGCAAGAAAACCAGAGCAAGGAAAAGTGCAAGTTGTTTTTTTCTTTGCATGATTATCTCCTTATCCCAGTGCAAGTCGCACTACCCTCAGTCCCGGTGATAAGCAATGTGAAACCGGTATTGGTAAAAGTAAAGGTATAGGTAGCATCAATAGTATCAGTATAAGTATGAGTATAAGTATTTACGTTAATTTTCTTGTAAAAAGAATTTTCACCTTCATCTTCAACATTAACACCGCCTGCAACAAACTTAAAGGTTATAACCGCTGCATCAGCCCCTAAATTTTCTTCGGTTGGGCATGATATTCGATAAGTATACGTCCCCTGATTTGCCAACTCTTGCGGTGTCAGCCCTCCAGCATTTCCCGATGGTGGCGGTGCGGTCTCCCCACACTTGCCATTCGGATTATTCATACTGCCTGGGTTCAACATAACAACTTGTGCTGAGTTCATATTATCTGTTGATTGTGCGGTTAAAGTCACGCTGCCTGTATTCTTATGAGCATAATCAACATAGCCATCATTATTGGTATCTGTGCCTAAATCCCAATAGTAGCAAAAGACATAAGTACCTATAGGGAGTTCTAAATAGGCTGAAGGGTTACTGTCCCGAAAGACGACTGTAGAAGCACTGGACATACCCGCCGTAACCCCATCTGCAGGCGTATAGCTGGCAACACGAACCGTCGCATCATAAAGACCATTATTTGCAAATTGTAAGGGTTTCTGGATATTGATTGCCTCGCCGCTGCCATTTCCATTACCATCTTGCGAGGTAACAGGAGGGGCTGATGAGGGAGGCAGCCCCGCATCAACATAATAAGTCTGAGCAGGCGAACTGGATGAAATTGCTGCGCCGCTGTCTGGAATTCGGCTTGCGATATGACCATATAGCATATCGGTGGCGTTTTGCTTTGTTTGTTTTTGGAGAACAGGTAGAATTTTATCAATAACAGGGTTTGGCTCTATTGGCATATTCTCGTCCACAGAATCAGCCCCATCTCTAAGAACTGTGGAGACGACAGGGGGCACGCTAGAGTTTGCTTGTCCTTCCCTCTCCTCGGCTAACTCCACGCTTTTATTTAAGTATTTCATAAAACCACCGCGAATCACCTTGGCAATGTCGGCAGAGCCATTATTTTGTCCGTTTTCCCACATAGTAACCATAGCGTCAAAGCTGAGCTGATATGAATCTCGAATATTTCGTAAGGTATCTATATCGTCTTTTCCGTCTAAAGCCTCAGCAAGACCTATTCCCCAATTAAAATAACAAGATATCATACCAGCAACAAATTCATCATCGCCGCCTTGGCTAAAAACCGTATTTGACGGAAATAACAAAGATACTGATAGAAAAAGAACAAAAATTATCTGCTTTCTTTTTTTCATAACAAAACTCCCTCTACATCTCAAGCATAAACTCATCCAACCATATTCTTGTTGTTAGTGTAACAAAAAAATATCTTAATAGGTACGATTTTTGTCATATTCTTTAAATGCACAAGTCCCCATTTTCAAAAGGGTTTAAATTTTTTAAATTAAAAAACTCCGAGATTTTGAAAATCCCGGAGTTTTTTAATTCTAGAATCTAACCCGTAGCTACAAGCCTCGCTCCCCACGAATATAGGGCACGCCGAGGGCGGCGGGGGCACCGAGTCGCTTTTTGGTGGCGGCGCGAGAGCCCCAGATGAGGGCGACAATGGTCAGGACGAAAGGCATCATCTGAAGGAAGAAGCCATAATTTGAATTGACATAGAGCGGATTTGCTATCCCAAAGAGTACGGCGGGACCTTGCAAATCGAGGATAAATCTGCGGAGCATGCCGAAGAGATAACCACCAAATGCTGCGCGCATCGGATTCCATTGGGCAAAGATGACCAAGCCTACAGCTATCCATCCCTGCCCGGATGTGGTTTGGGTGGAGTACCAGCCGGGCGTAATAGCAAGGCTAATTGTTGCGCCAGCCAGCCCTGCCAGCATCCCGCCGACGAAGGTGTAGAAGTAGCGTACGCCGTAAACACTGATGCCAAGCGTATCTGCGGCAGATGGTTTTTCACCAACGGCGCGAAGGTGCATCCCAGGTCGGGTTTTGTAGATGTAGTAGGCTGTTAGCGGGGCAAAAATATAGCCCACATAAACCAACAAGCTATGTTCGGAGAAGAAAACTTTCCCGAGGAAGGGGATTTGGGAGAGCAGAGGGATATCTACGATGGGGATTGTCGGTGGATGTTGACCTGTAAGACCCTCTCCTAAAACGAGAGCAAGCCCAGTACCAAGAAAGGTCAGAGAGAGTCCGCTAACGACCTGATCTGCCTGGAGGTGAATCGTTACCAAACCATGTGCGAGGCTCAAAATCCCTCCTGCAAGCATGGCAACGATGAGACCAACCCATGCGTTACCAGTCGCCAGCGATGTGCTGAATCCCGCCATTGCGCCGAGAAGCATCATGCCTTCGACGCCAAGATTGAGTATGCCCGCGCGTTCTGAGAATATTTCACCGATTGCAGCAAAGAGTAGGATCGTGCCAGTGGCCAGACCTGCGTGTAGAATAATTTCTAAGTTCATTATGCCTCCTGCTCTAAGCGAATGATGCGAATTTTGTAGCGGAGTAAGACATCGCTACTGATAACCATAAAAAGGATGATGCCTTGCAGAAGATTGGCAATACCTGAAGGCTGAATTTGACGACCCGCGATAATGAGTGCGCCAAAAAGAATAGAAACGATGATGACGGCGAAGGGATTGAGTTTCGCCAGCCATGCCACAATGATGCCTGTAAAGCCATACCCGGGAGAAATTTTCTCTTGTAAACGATGGACAACGCCGCTGATTTCTGACATGCCCGCCAAGCCTGCGAGTGCGCCTGAGAGCATCATCACAAGAACAAGGTTTTTAGTAATATTGAGACCCGCATAACGCGCCGCTTGGGGATTATCGCCAATGAGTTTGATTTCATAGCCCCAATGACTGCGTTCAAGAATCCACCAAATGATAATGGCGGCAATGATGCCGAAAACCACGCCCAAATGAAGGGTGATTCCTGAAAAGGCTTTATATTCTTTGGCTAAATCTGAAAGACGGGGTAACCAAGCTACTTTTTCAAATTGGGGCGTCATCTGAAAACCGGCATCACTCCATTTATCAAAAATCCAAAAGTTATTCCAGTAGAGAGCCACATAGTTGAGCATGAGTGTGATGATAATTTCATTGACCTGATATTTGGCTTTGAGGTAGCCGGGGATAAAGCCCCAAATTGCACCACCGATCATACCCATAATTACCATCAAAGCGATGACAATAAATTTTGGCGTGGTTTCCAAGTTGACCATTGGAATAAGGACAACAAGGCTGGAGAAAAACGCGCCCATATAAAATTGCCCTTCTGCGCCGATATTCCAGAGTTTCATTTTGAAGGCCACTGCACAAGCCAAGCCAACCATGATAAGCGGTGTTGCTTTAACCATTGTGTCTGAAAAAACTGCCCAAGAGCCAAAAGTAGCGGAGAAGAAAAATTTGAGCACAAGTATTGGGTCGCCGCCAATCATTTTTAGGACAATGCCGCTGATAATGAATGCGACAATCACAGAAGCCAGCGAAGTGACCGCAGGGAGCCATTTTGGATAATCTTCAGTGCGTTTTTCAAAAATTACGGTATAGGGAAGATTCATGCGTCACTCCTTTTGGTACCAGTCATCATCAGACCAATTTCTTTCACATCTGCGTTTTCAGCATCCATAATGCCCATTACTTTGCCTTCATGCAAAACGGCAATCCGATCACTGAGGGTGAGCAACTCTTCTAACTCTTCTGAGATGAGCAAAATCGCCGTTCCTGCTTCGCGTTGCTCAAGAAGCAAACGCTGAATGGATTCGATTGCGCCCACATCCAAGCCACGTGTTGGCTGCATCGCCACCATCAACTTGGGGTTTGTCGTAATTTCACGCGCCAAAATCACTTTCTGCAAATTCCCCCCCGAAAGTTTGCGAGCCATTGTGCGCACGTTTGGGGCAAGAATATCGTAAGCATCTTTCAAACCACGCGCATGATCGCGTGCCTCAGTAAAATTGATGCTCCACTTATTCCCAATTGGTTGATCACGATAGTTTTTCATGATCGTATTTTCAGTGATGGTCATATTGGGGGCAGAACCAACGCCCGTCCTGTCTTCTGGGATGTGAGCCACGCCTCGTGCGATAGCTGCACTTGGTTCCGTGTTAGCGACATCTTCTCCATTGATCAGGATACTGCCCTCACAGCCGCGCATCCCGGTTATTACTTCTGCCAATTCACTTTGACCGTTGCCCGCGACTCCGGCAATGCCCAAAATCTCACCCTGATGCACTTTAAGCGAAAGCTTATTTAATGCACGCACACCCTTATTATTTTGCGCACTAATTTCACGCAAATCAAGAACAACATCACCGGGTTCTTGTTCTTTTTTCTCTACGCGGAAAATGACTTTGCGCCCCACCATTAATTCTGCTAATTTCTCACCAGTCAACCCTTCAATATCCATCCCCTCTGCTGTGGCAACGCCTTTACGCAAAACCGTCAGGCGGTCGGCAACAGCGGTGACTTCATTCAATTTGTGGCTGATAAAAATGATAGATTTGCCCTGCTTCGTCATGGAGCGCATCGTATTCATCAATTCATCAATTTCCTGCGGTGCAAGCACAGCCGTTGGCTCATCCATAATAAGAACATCAGCACCGCGATAGAGCGTTTTCAAAATTTCCACGCGCTGTTGCTCACCTACAGATAATTGCCAAACTTTCATGGTGGGATCAACCCTTAAACCAAATTGATCTTGCAAATCACGAATTTTTTGATCGTATTTGGGTAAATCCATGAAGAATTTTGGTTCATTCAAGCCGAGCAAAATATTCTCTGTCACGGTTTGGGTGGGGACCAGCATAAAGTGCTGATAGACCATCCCAATCCCTTTTGCAATGGCATCTTTAGGCGAGTTAAAATCGACCAATTCACCATGCACGCGCATTGTCCCTGAAGAGGGTTTATAAAGCCCCGCTAACGCGCTCATGAGCGTGCTTTTTCCTGCGCCATTCTCGCCCAATAAAGCATGGATTTCACCGTGCTTCAAAGTGAGATTAACGCGGTCATTTGCCAACACACCCGGAAAGCGGATGACAATATCTTTCATTTCTACTGCATGTGAGGGAGGAGATGAAGTCATAGGCGAGGCTCCTGTGGAAACTAATTTTATAAATTAATAATAGCTGAATCATACCATGAGAGAAAATAAGAGCTTAAAGTGCTAAAAGAAGAGGCGACCACTAGGGTCGCCTCTCATTATTCTTACACAAACTTAGTCAAGCGAAGGAAGTTCAGCAGTGATATTCTCGTTCCACCAGTACATACAAATTTCGCAATCGCTACCAAATTGAGCAAATCCGTCAAGGTCAACTTGCTCGAGGCTAACACCATCTTCAAGGATAACATTCCCTTGATTATCGGTGATCGGTCCTTTGAAGACGTCAAAACGAGTGAACTCGCCAGCCAACATAGCAGCCATAGTATCTTCGATCAGAGCCAAATCTTCGGCAGGAAGATCAACAACGCCAGGTTGCATCGTTTCGCCTTCCATGAAGCCGAGTAAGCCCATCGCGCCAGCATCAGCATCGAAGTATTCCCAACCGCCGACCCATTCGCCAGCACGGGATTTTTCAACAATATCGCCATAGACAGGGCCCCAATTCCAATACATGGAAGTAAGGCAGGCATCTACAACACAGTTGCCGCTATAGTCATAAGTGATGCCCCATTTACCTTCAGGAGCAACTTCGGCAGGTGCGGGAGTATCAGCACCAGTCATGACAACACTTGCGCCAGCATCAAAGAGGGAAGAAGCAGCTTCTTTTTCAAGGATTGGATCATGCCAAGTGAAGATCCAGCGAACATCAATCGTACAGTCGGGGCAGGTTTCTGCTGCACCAAGCGCAAAAGCATTCCCTAAGCGAAGTTCTTCAGGAATGGGGAAAGTAGCAATATAACCAAGTTTGTCGCCGCCATCCATTTTTGCGCGAGAGCCAGCCAACATACCAGCTAAGTACTTCATATCTTCCATTGCGCCCATCAAGTTACCAAAATTAGCGGTATTCGATTTGAAACCACTGATATGGACAATATCGACATCAGGGAACTCATCAGCAACGATTTCGGAAGCATCCATATAACCGAAGGAAGTGGTGAAAATTACATCAAAACCATCTCGAGCCAAGGAACGGATAACCTGTTCGGCATCAGCACCTTCAGCAACGATCTCAACATAAGCAGTGTGAACATCTGCTACATTTTCTTCTACCCACATTCTGCCAACATCATGAGCTTGTGTCCAGCCACCATCATCGTGGGGTCCAACATAGACGAAAGCAACATTATATTTGCCATCTTCAACGGTCGGAATCTGGTAAGCACCTTCTGCAGCAGCGGGAGCTTCTTCTGCAGGAGCCTCTTCGGCAGGGGCTTCTTCAGCAGCGGGAGCTTCTTCGGCTGCGGGGGCTTCAGCACCGCCACCACAAGCAGCAAGTACGAATGAAGCAATTATTAAAACACTAAGGAACCACAAAACTTTCTTATTCATTTCTTCTCCTTCAAATAGGTTTAAAATTCTAATCAATATTTTGATAAGCATTATACGTAACTGTTCTTATAAGGCTACCTCCTTCTAAAACTAAGGGTATTATAAAGGATAAAAAGGATAAATAACTATGATTTACATCCTAATTCTTGTGTTACACGAAATAGCGTCTCTTCCTTTTCTGAACTATCAGATGTCTCTGCATCTATACGCTCCCAAAGTGGGCAAAGTAAAGGTTTCATATAGGATGGAGAAACCTGCTTCGCACGTGTGGATAGTTGCTCGGCGTTTCCCCAAGCATTGGTGTGGGCGTAAGCTTCTATAAAGACAAAATTCTCCGTTGGGTCATTGGGGTGATCACCAGAAGAGAAGGCTTTCTCACTTAACTTCACCACCCGCTCCCAATCCCCACGTTGACGGGCTAAACTTGCCTGTTGAAAATAATAGCACCATCCATGCTTGGGTTCTGGTGAATAAATTTCAGGTAAAACTGACTCCGACAAGTCGTGCTCTAAAATCAACTCTGGGCGAGAAAAGGGAGCGGCATCTCGTAGCAGAAAATCGGAGATAAATTTGTTTTCAGAATCAATTTCAGGGTCAATAATATGCAAACATCCTGGTGGAGAGAAGTTAATTAAAAGCATCTGAGATGTGTTTCCGTTAAACTCTCCAGCAATAAAATCATGCTTTAAGGGCATATTTTCTGCCAGCTTTTTCCCACCCACACCAAAGCGGGTGCGTGGATAAAATAACATAAAGGGGATATTTTCAGCAGTCGCATCTGGTGCGTAAATCCAATTGAGAGGTGCACTCAGTGAGTTATCAGCATAAAATTTGAGCGCACCTTCGTTGAGCAAAACAGTTGTATTTGCTTCTAAATCGGGGATGCGCCAAGACATTTGCCAAAAGAGATTTCTTTGGACTGTCCAATCTCGTCTAAATTCATCTGCCCATAAAAATTGCCTGCCAGCAGAGAAGGCTATTAAAATGGCAAAAAAGGCTATGCGCAGATTTTTATGCGGAATAAGCGAAACGACACCAGCTAAAACGAAAACACTGCCTAATATAAAAGGTAAAGTTGATCGATTTGCAGGGAAACCAAGGGACACCGGCAAGTCAATTAGCCAAAATGGGATTCCTGCAAAGAGAGCAGAGAAGATGCCCAAAGCAATGAGAAATAGTGCGTCATTGTGAGGCAGTTTCTGCTCTGAAGCAATGATATTATTTTTTTTATAAAGCGCAAACAACACCATCCCAAAAGAAATAAAAATAATAGCAAGATAAATCGTAATTGTCACTTTACCCTGTAACTCAAAATCTGGGAGTACAAAGGCTTGCCCCCACGCGGCGATGAGCGTTGTCCACAGGCTAAAGAAGATGGTTTTGATTAATGCCCAGATGGTAAGAAGGGGTGCAGTTTTTAGTTCAGCGAGGAGGCTGTATTCGTAAATCTGATTGTTGAAGATGAAGGCACGCCCAAGCACCATAAGGGAGAAAACGCCGAAGTAGGGCAACCAAGTTGAAAACACGCGCGAAATCCGTTGTTTGGAATCAGCAATATGATTAAAGGCAATCCAAAGCAACAGGGGACGAATCAAATCCAAAGCAAAAAAATATTCTCCCATAATGAGATTTAAGGCTGATGCGATTAATCCTAAATAGATGAAGTGCGATTTTTTGATTCCCCATAACATGGCAAGAAGTGAAAAAAGAAAAAGCGAATAAGTGGTGAAATGATAGCCGTAAACAAAGGAGACGAATTGCTGGTTGAAGCCGGTGTAGAGGAGAAAAAGGAGAGCTGAGGCGAGGGCAAGATTTTTACGAGCGGGGAAAAGTTGACGGAGAATGCCAAAAAAAAGGATGGCAGTGAGCCAACGCCAAAAGAGGGCGAATATTTGCCAATAAAGGGGTTTGTAGGGGATAAGTTTTGTGAGGATGCCGTACCATATTCCCCATGCGGGACGGTTTGTGGAGAAGTATTGGGTGAGGGCTTCTTGACCGAGTTCGTAGCGAATCCATCCTATAGGGAGGTCGTCCCAGTAGAAGCCAAGCTGGGGCGCGAGGATGCCGTAGGCGAGGGCGGTGATAGCAGCGAGGATGAGGAGAGGAGAGGAGATGAAAGCGAGAATACGTTTCATATATGCATAGGGGCGGGTCTGAGACCCGCCCCTACTACAAGGTTAATTAGGGAACGATCCAAGTACCCGTTTCACCATTGAGGGCACGTTGGATATTTGGTGGATCTGTCACGAGGGCTTTTTTGCCACCTTCTTTCAGGAATTTGACAATTGCCTGAACTTTGGGGAGCATACTGCCGGGGGCAAAATGACCTTCTTCGATGTATTTCTCAGCTTCAGCTACGGTCATTTCATCGAGCCATTCTTGGTTATCCTTGCCAAAGTTGATGGCAATTTTTTCGACTGCGGTAGAGATGATGAGCAAATCGGCGTTGATGTTGTTGGCAAGTAAGCCAGAGGCAAAATCTTTATCAATCACAGCTTCTACGCCGCGCAAATTGCCGTTTTCTTTCTCTATAACGGGGATCCCGCCACCGCCAACCGCGATAACGGAGAATCCGCCCTCAATCAGCTTTTTGATGGCATCTACTTCGACGATATTCATGGGCAATGGGGAGGGGACAACTCTGCGCCAGCCACGACCAGCATCTTCAACGAAGTTTTGTCCTAATGCCATGCGTTCTTTGGCTGTGGCTTCATCAAGGAAGGAACCAACGGGTTTGGCAGGCTTCTGGAAAGCGGGGTCAGCAGCGTCAACTTGGACTTGCGTGACAACGGTGAGGGCTGTTTTATCAATGCCGCGTTTTTTGAATTCATTACGAAGGGCTTTTTGCGCCATATAACCAATTGCGCCTTGTGTATCTGCACCAGCGTAATCCATCGGCACAGGGTGCAGTTCGTCAAGAGACAACTCTGAGCGGCGTAAAATGAAGCCAACTTGAGGGCCGTTACCATGCGTGATGACGACATCCCAGCCATCTTCAATCATCCCGGCAATATGGCTCATCGTCTCTTTGACAGCGTCAAATTGGTCGGGGATTGATTTTTTCGTTTTATCTACAATTAGCGCGTTCCCGCCTACAGCGAGGACGGCTACTTTTTTTTCTGTCATATTTTCCTCTTCAAGTAAAACGTGAAGCGTGTTTTTACGAATTACATTTCACGCTTCATGAATCACATCTATCTCATTGTCAATGCCATAACCGCTTTTTGTGCGTGCATGCGGTTTTCGGCTTGATCAAAGACGACTGAATTCGGTCCATCCATCACTTCGCTGGTGACTTCTACATCACGGTCAGCGGGGAGGGGGTGCATATAAATGGCATCCGGTTTTGCCAAATCCATTTTGCGTTGGTCGGTAATCCAATGCGAGTATTTATCTTGGATGGCTTTGCCTTCGTCGGGATCTTGGGTGGTCAATAGAGGACCCCAGGATTTTGCATAGACGATGTCTGCGTCTTTGAAGGCGGCTTCCATATCATCGGTGACTTCAAAACCAGCACCAGCGAGACGAGCTTGTTCTTTGGCTTGCTCCATGATCTCAGGCATCAATTTGAACTCAGGCGGATGTGCGAGAACTACATCCAGACCGAAACGCGGCATTTGTAAAATAAGCGATTGCGGGACGGAAATCGGTTTCAGATAAGAAGAAGCATACGCCCAAGAAACGACCATTTTCTTGCGTTTCAGGTTACGACCTTTCTTCTCGATGATGGTCATAATATCTGCCAAACATTGGTGTGGGTGATAAATTTCGCATTGCATATTCAATACAGGGACGCGGGATGCGCTAGCGACCAAGTTCAAATAACGATTGCCGATGCCCCAGTCCACGTGGCGGATGGCAATGCCATCGAAATAGCGGCCAAAAATCTCGCCCATTTCAGTTTCTGTATCGCCGTGTGAGATTTGGGTGGTGCGGCTTTCGATAAAAGCGGCATGACCGCCCAATTGTGCCATTCCAGACTCAAATGAGCCACGGGTGCGTGTACTGGAGAAGAAGAAAAGCATTGCTAAAGTTTTATCGCGCAAATAGGCGTGAGATTCTCCCAATGCACGTTTTTTCTTCAAATCCCAAGCTACATCTAAAATAGTTTCGACTTCTTCTTTGGTGAAGTCGAGATCGCCAATGAGGTCTCTGCCTCGTAAATCTGATTGCATTTGATTACTCCTTATTTGATTATTTGTAACGCGAGATTTATCTCGCTTTTGTTTTCAAGTGCGAGATAAATCTCGCGTTACGAATTTGGACAGCTCCGCGACGAGCGTGATTTTGGCTTGAGTGCCGTGACCAAGCATCTTCTTGGCGTAAGCAGAAAAATATCTACGCCAGCGACAATGTTGACCAGAGGCACGCAAGTTTGGGTCACGCGCGTCGCGGTTTTTTTATCCAATTAAATATCGGTGGAAATTTATTCCATCTTCCCAGAAATCAATGCGAGCAATGCCATGCGCATTACAACACCGTTGAATGCTTCCTGCCAATAACGTGACCAGCGGGTAATATCCACATCGGATGGGATTTCATCCATGCGGGGCAGGGAGTGGAGCAAGATTGCATCTGATTTGGCTTTGTTGACGAGAAGGTCACGGGTGATTTTATAATTATCAGGCGTGGTGGGGAGTTCACCAGAACGCTCATCGCGTGATTTGGTGTAATCAGGCTGAACGGTTGGCTCTACGAGAATCACATCGGCATCAGCGATGACATCACCAACGTGTTCGGCATAGCTATAATTTAAAGCCATTGCATCGAAGTCTTTTTCGTATTCTTCGGGCATTTCCATGCCGGGAGGGGCTACGAAAGTAATCGGGCAATCGAATTGGGTCAAAGCATAGCCAAGTGAATGCATAGTGCGCATTCGCATATCACCAACAGCAACCCAGCGTAAACCGTCAAGAGTACCTTTTGAGCGTAGCACTGTATAAAGATCGGTCAAAACCTGAGTGGGATGTTCGCCCCAGCCGTCACCACCGTTGATAATAGGTACAGATGCCCATTTTGCTGCTTCATGTGGAGCACCTTGCTGGAAGTGGCGCGTTACAATCATATCGCCGTAATATTCCAACATCTTGAAGGTATCTTTGATCGATTCCAGATAGAAATCGCCAGCACGGGTCATTTTTGCATCAGAGAAACCTGTGACATGACCACCCAAGCGGTGCATGGCAGATTCATGTGCCAAGCGGGTGCGAGTGGAAGGTTGATAGAAAGCGGTTACCAAAGTTTTGTCAGATAAAAGATCAATATTCTGACGATTGCGAGCAATAGGCTCCAATTCTTCGGCTACTTCAAATACACGGTAAAACTCATTTCGTTCGAATTCTTTGAGTGACAAAATGTCACGACCTGCAAAACTACGCATGTTGAACCTCCTAAAGTTCAAAAATAAAATTGGATTGTCTTGAAACTGACCTTTATTTCTCCAGCATCTTTTCAGATAAAATTTGGGGGAATAAAGCATAAAACTCTGTAGCTTCTACAACTTCTTTCAATGGCACTTGTTCCATACCTCTGTGTGCAAATTTTTCATCGCCAGGACCAAAACCAATAGCAGGGATTCCTGCCTTACCAGCCCAATAAGTGCCATTGGTTGAAAAATCCCAAGTATCTAACTCACGTTCTTCACCCCAAAGGGCTTTGATTGTGTTTTGCCCTGCTTGGGTCATGGGGTGGTCATCTGCCTGCAACCAGGCGGGGTAATACTTCGATACAGGGAATTTGAATCCTGTGTAGGATGGTTCATCATAAAAGAGCTCTTCTATCTTGATCTCATCTTGTAGATAATCAGGAATCAAACCTTTGATCTGCGCAATCACATCATCGTGAGGTTCATTTGAAGTGATACGACGGTCAAGATAAATTGAAAATTCATTAGGAACAGCATTAAGCGAAGCCGTTGTCACTTTAAGGTCTGTTACGGCAACAGTGGGGTTACCTTGCAAAGGGTGAGAGCCTAAGCCAAGACGAAGGCGGCGGTCTAACTCACGAATTTGCGTGATAACTGCCATCATCTTATAGACAGCATTATCGCCTAAATAATGGGTTGCTGCATGGGCTGAGCGTCCAGAAGCGGTGATCTTTAATTCGATACGACCTTTATGACCGCGATAGACTTGCATTTTGGTCGGTTCGCCAATAACAACAAAGTCAGGACGGATGCCAGGGTCTACTTCCACGAAGGTGTTCGGGGCAATGCCATCACACCATTCTTCCATATTGCCGAAGTACCAAGCTGTTATCCCATCGAGCAAGCCCAAATCACGAGCGAAGCTTAATCCATATATCATACCGGGGGTCGATCCTTTTTCATCTACTGCACCACGTGCAAAAAGAATACCATCTTCAACCTTCCCGATAAATGGATCCCATTCCCAATTATCTCTGTCGCCAATGCCAACTGTATCAATATGAGAATCGTAGACGATAACTTTTTCACCATCACCAATACGCCCCATGATATTGCCCATTTTATCGAAGCGGACTTCGTCAAAACCTAATTTGTTCATCTCTGCCGCAATACGCTCGCCAACTTCTTTTAGCTCACCATTCATGCTGGGAATGGCAACAATATCCCGCAGGAATTGGATGATGTCGTCTTGCGCTGCATCGACACGTTTTTTGATTTCCTGAATTGCTTCTTCTTTTGATAATTTCATCTTGTTCAAAACTCCTCTTTTTTATAATTTAATCGATCGAATTTTACGATTGTACTTGCCCTAAAATGTGAAAGTTGAAATAACCAGGCAAAAAATAGCCCAAACTATAATCAACGACTTTATCTGAATCAAGATAAATGCGTGAACTCAAGCGCAACAAAACATCGCCACGTTGAATTTCAAGTGCTTTTGCCACAGAAGATGAAGCACTGCTTGCATTTACTCCAATCTTTGCCACTGTTGGTAAATCTCCGCGCCCGAGCATAAAATCAAGTACAGATCCTTTAAAATCCTGAGGAAATTCATTCACAGAAAGAAATTCATCAGGCAAGATGTCAACCAGATACGCTGCTGCACGATTACTTGTGCAAATCACACGAGCAACTCGTGTGAGGGATGTTTTCAGCGGAACGCCCAATTTCTTGGCTTGCTTCTCAGTAGCAGGAACCGTCTCAATCATTAGGTTTTTTACCGCTACACTCAAGCCCATGCGGGTTGCCATTGTCTGAATACTTTCTAAAACTTCAAGCCCGCTTTCCAATACCGGGGCCTGACCAACCACAAAAGTACCCGCACCCTGCCGACGACGGATCAATCCCTGGGTCTCAAATGTTCGCATTGCTTCGCGCAATGTTGCGCGCGAAACACCTAATTGTTTTGCCAATTTTGGTTCAGAAGGTAAACGCTCTCCTGCCGAAACAGAAGAAATAACCTCGCCTAAATTGCTTTGTAATTGTTGAAAAGGTGTTGATAAAACCATAATAATTCCTCTTAGAACTGCATTGCATCTAGCAGATGCGTTGCAGTTTAAGTCTCTAAAAATCGCTCATTTTGCTAGACCCGATGTGCAACGCATTTTTCAAATGCAGTGCACATCTATTCTATAACTGGCACAAACTCAAACTTTGTCACATCAACCAAGCCTAAATCTGAAATTCTTAGCTCAGGGATAACGACCAAAGAAAGTAAAGAAAACTGCATATTGGGATTATTCAGCGTACAACCGCAAGCCTTAAAACCATTCAAAACAGAAGTTGCCTTTTCTGACACAATCGAAGCCTCTTCTGTAGACATCAGCCCAGCAATCTCTAACTCAACTTGCCCAATCACTTCGCCATCTTTCACAACCACCTGCCCCCCACCAACCTCAGTAAGTTTATTCACCGCAATCGCCATATCTTCTTCGCTCGTTCCTGTCACGATGATATTATGACTATCATGCGAAAAAGTAGATGCAATACCGCATTTTTCAGTGAAACCAAATCCGCTAACCAGAGAGACATTCACTCTACCCGTGGATTTATGACGTTCTACAACAGCCAATTTTGCAATATCTCGTTCAATATCTACTTGGATTTCTCCATCTTTCGGCTGGATTTTTATCTTAAGATGTTTTGTCGGAGCCTGATTTTCGATAACACCTATGACGTTCGCTGTAACGCTCTTGCCCGAACTTGCTTCCGTTTCCAAAACAAAATCCTGCGCCCCAAGCGGGTGAGCCAAGTGGATAGAATCCCGTGCCCAAGCTGGATACTCGATCTGTGGCATTTCTATCGTCAACTCACCATTTTCTGCGATAACTTTTCCTTTGGCGATGACCATATCAGGATGAAAATCGTTCAAGTCATCGACTAAAAGTATATCTGCCCAACGACCGGGGGCGATCATCCCGATTTCACGGGATAAACCGAAATGCTCTGCGGTGTTAATTGTCATCATCTGAATCGCAGTTAACGGAGGCAAGCCCACGTCAAGAGCGTGGCGCAGCACTCTATCCATATGTCCATCATTTGCGAGAGTGCCTACATGTGAATCATCCGTACAAAGCAAGAAGCGGCGCGGGTCCAATTTATGTTTGAGAATCGCATCCACTTGAGTTTCCACATCCAGCCAGCCAGAGCCATAACGAAGCATGGCTTTCATGCCCTGACGAACACGGGCAATAGCATCTTCGGGGCGCGTGCCTTCGTGATCATCTTCAATACCGGCAGCGGCATAACCGTGAAAATCCCTACCTATATCGAGATTAGGATAATGCCCGCCAATTACTTTGCCAGCATCACGAGCGGCGGCAATTTCTGCCATCATCTTCTCGCTGGCGTTGAAAACACCAGGGAAATCCATCACTTCACCGAGACCGATAATGCCATCCCATGTCATCGCTTCAGCAACGTCATCGGGTGTAATTTCTGCACCCGGGGTTTCAAATCCTGGTGCGGAAGGGACACAAGAAGGCATCTGTACCCAAACATGGATGGGCTGTTTAGCAGCTTCATCAACCATCAGCTTGACGCCCTTGAGCCCAAAAACATTCGCGATTTCATGCGGGTCAATAAACATACCTGTCGTGCCGCGTTTGGCAACAGCGCGCACAAACTCGGTGACTGTCACCATCCCAGACTCAACATGCATATGCCCATCGAGCAGACCGGGGACCAGGTATTTGCCACCCGCATCAATGACGATGGTATCTTTCGATACTGTATGCGAGGCATCTTTGCCAACGAAGGCAATATGCCCATCTACGATGGCGATGTCGGTATTGGGGATGAATTCGCCAGATTGGACGCTAACCCAAACACCGTTACGAATAACGATGTCGGCAGTTTCGCGCCCCATGGCGACGTTGACGAGCTTTTTAGTGAGGGGGAGAGATGATGTCATAGTTTTTTAAGTTGTAAGTTTAAAGTCTAAGGTTTGAATCTTCGAAGGTTAGAACTTTCAGCCCGCTAAGAGTTTTGTTGCAGCTTTATTATGTTTTTCGATTAATTTTGCTTCATCCACATTGACCAATTGCCCCTCTTTAACAACAAATTTGCCGTTTACAACCGTGTAGGCCGATTTGACCGGGTGAGCAAAAATGGTTGCGGCAACTGGATCGTGCAATGCGCCTGCGTAATCAAGGGTGTTTAATTTAATCGCGAAGAAATCGGCGACTTTACCAACTTCGAGAGAGCCGATGTCAGGACGGCCTAAAACATTTGCGCCGCCACGTGTGGCGAGATGCAGGGCATCGCGTGCAGTCATTAATTTGCGATTATCACTGGAGAGTGAATATCCAGTAATGCCTTCTTTGACACGAGCCACCAACATCGCCTGCCGTGCTTCGCCGAGCAGATGTGAGCCGTCGTTGGAGGCAGAACCATCCACGCCGATGCCAACGTCCACGCCAGCGGCGAGCATTTCTTTGATGGGGGCGATACCGGAGGCAAGTCGCATATTGGATGTGGGACAGTGAGCTATGCCACAATTATGTTTAGCATATAGGTCAATTTCATCTTCATTGACGTAAACTGAGTGGGCGAACCAAACATCACCATCTATCCAGCCGACTTCCTTCATATAGTCAACGGGACGATGCCCGAACATATCAAGGCAGAATTGTTCTTCATCTTCGGTTTCGGCGAGATGGGTATGGAGTTGCACCCCATATTCTCTTGCTAAATTTGCCGATTGCTTCATTAGCTCAGATGTAACGCTAAAAGGGGAGCAAGGCGCAAGCACGATTTGTGTCATTGAGCCAGCTTTGGCATCATGATAACGCTCAATGAGACGTTGGGAATCTTTTAGAATAGCTTCTTCTGTATCTACAACCGAATCGGGGGGAAGCCCGCCATCTTTTTCGCTGAGACTCATCGAGCCGCGGGAGGCATGGAGACGCATCCCGATTTCTTTTGCGGCGTCAATCTCGTCATCCAGCTTGCTACCGTTTGGAAAGAGGTAGAGATGGTCAGAGGCAGTTGTGCATCCTGAAAAGGCGAGTTCTGCTAAGGCTGTTTGGGTGGATGTGTAAATATCTTCGGGCGTCAGTCGCGCCCAAATTGGATAGAGGGTTTTGAGCCAATTAAAGAGATTGGCATCTTGTGCGGGGGGGACAACGCGCGTAAGGGTTTGGTAAAAATGATGATGGGTGTTGACTAATCCCGGTAAGAGGATATGTCCCTTTAAATCAAGCACTTCATCGGCTGTTTTGGGGAGTTCTGCGGTGGTGCCAACTTGCTCTATAAACCCGTCACGAATAAAAAGACCACCAGACGCGATTTCACGTTGATGGTCGTCCATCGTAACTAATATTGTAGCGTTTTTTACGAGAAGGGTGGACATGGAGTCTAGTCCTTTTTTATATTTAGTCGAGGTAACTTAAGTTGTCAGACAACTTCCTATAGTTTAGCAAATTTTGGGGAGGATGTCAATAAGTTGTCTGACAAATTTATTCTAAAAACATAATAACCAGAAATAGGTCAGGTAATTAAAAAATTTAACAAAAAAAAGCGAGACAGCTCTTTCGCTGTCTCGCTTTTTCAGGTTTTATTCTTAATCGTTTTAGAGCACAACAACATCTTCTGCTTGCAGGCCTTTTTCACCTTGCGTGACAGAAAACTCTACGCGTTGTCCTTCTTCCAGATTTTTGTAGCCATCACCAACGATAGCATTGAAGTGGACGAAAACATCGTCACCTGAAGCACGTTCGATAAAACCGTAGCCTTTGCTACCATTGAACCATTTAACTGTACCTTGTTCTTTTTCAGACATGATTTGAAACTCCTTTCATAAATTAGTATGTCGCTAGGTCAAGCATGGGTTCCAAATCAAAATCTTACTCTTGTGTTAGAACTTCTGTTAATCAAGCTGTGCGATTATACCCTGCATTTTGATTTCATGTGTTAACCTTTTATCAGCATTTTATCTTGTCAATATTCTTGCATTAATGAAAATCTCAACTACCCCTCTCACCTACTTCTTCGGAAGCAAATTGAAAGGGGAACGTTTCGAATTACTTCACCCTCTTCATAGCATGGTGCAGAATTTCATCCAGTAGTTCAACGTAGGTCAGGTTGCAATCTTAATGACAACCTTTTAAATCCCCTTTCAGTATCATAATAAAAAGATTTTTTTACGCTCTTTATGTTAAAATAGATGTACTTGAGAGGATCAAAAATGAGCAATACCGTGCTAATTACTTCAGAAGACCCGATTATAAAAACACTAAATTTTCAAGCTTATCGCAGTACAGTTGAGCGACAAGTAGAGCGATTTTTGCCTGCGCCCGATACACCACAGGATATTGAAATTGCTACACCGTGGGGAGAGTTTCTGACCGCAAACGCGGGAGATTATCTTGTGAGTGAACTTGATACCCCTCCCGGAGATCGCTGGCCTGTAGAAGCGGGAATCTTCGAAAAAACCTATATGCTCACCCGCCCTGGCTTTTGTGTAAAACAAGCATTGACTTATTTAGTCCCACTTGTGGATGCAGTCAATGAAAATGCTGACCAAGAAGTTGTCGTCGAAACACTGGAAGGGATGGTTTCAGTCCGTGCGGGAGATTTTTATCTCGCCCTCGGGGTGGAGGGTGAAGTTTGGCCCTATCCCAAAGATAAAGTTGGCTCAGTAATGGCTCTCGTTGATGAATAAAAAAGAGACCGAGTTTTTGAAATTCGGTCTCTTTTCTTTTAGCTATCTTTCTAGCTATTCTTCTTCTTTTCGTCTCTCTTATCCTTTCACTTCACCTGTTTTGGGGAAACGCTGCATCATTTCATGGAGTTCAGCAGCAGGGGTCTCGGCATTGAATTCAACATCTTTGTAGTCTGATGCTATCTCGTCTATAGCAGAACGCAGTTTGGATGCACGGTTAATGGTATTTTCGACAACTTCAGATACTGCTCCTGCCATGGCTGTCAGTTCCTGTTGTACAAGGTCGGAGGAGGCTTCTTCAGCGATTGAACCAAGTGCTACATCAAAGGCCTCAACCAGCGTATCTTCTGCCTCGCGCAGTGTTTTATCTGTATGGCTGACAAGACTATCACGTAATTTTTTCTTAAAGAGAGCATCCGATTCAACAGATTTCTTCAAGACCTCATCAATCAAATCTGCCTCGTCAAGTTCGGCATCAGAAAGAGCATCTCGCATCGAGCGGATATATTCCATATTTTGGTTCCAGAGAATCCTTTCTGTTGCTTTAACCATCCTAAAAGTTTCTACCTGTGTGCGTTCTTCTAATTCCAGGTTTTGCCAATGATCGTAGAGAATCATTAGCTCAATCACCACCTTGCTGTAATTCTTGAGGGTATCCTCAAGATTGCGTAATTCCGTCCAACCGATGAGCGCAGCTACGATAGAAGCAGTTACCGCAACCCAGATAGAAAACGCTCCACCCATCGCCGCAAGGAAGGAACCTGCTCCACCCGCAATAAGAATATACCACTGCAAACGTGACCGCTCCTTTTGGATACGGTTGACCTTGCCAATATGCCAGGCAAGTTGATCTTGCAGACGATAGGAGAAATACTCGTCTCCGCCCAAATCGCTAAAGCCAGGATCACTCTCAGGGTTTGATCGATCGTAGTAAGGAGGAAGAGATCCTGTATAACGATCCAGTGCCATTTCTCCACCCAAACCACGATAAACCTGACGCTGAATATCAGCCAGTCTTTTTTCAAGCCAGATGCGGCGTTTTGGCTCGTCTTTCAAGACCGTACGGAATATATATATATCTTTTTTGATCTCTTCCGCACCAGCCCGCATGGTTAGCCAGGAACCACTGCCGTAAAATTTATTAAAGAACGCGGCGAGAAGCGATGCCGAAATCGGAGAAAGTATCAACAAAACTTTGAGGATTTCACGCCCTATGTTGGGAAATTTCTCAGGGTAAGTTGCTGTCAAGACCGCGAAGATAGCTGCGAGAACACCCAGGATCGCTATCCAACGACGCAAGCCGTAATGTGGACGTGAGAGCTTTATAGCGGCTTCATCTAATTGTGCGTAGCGTGACCAGGCAATATTCAGGATAGGGATTTTATTTTCTGTAAGATTGTCCATATTATTTCTCCATTATAAAAGAAAGCGGGTGAAGTTTTGACAGTGTTGCGTATTGCGGTTCACACAAAACTGAATGAGCCCCTTTTCTCTAACGGGCAACAAACCAGGCAGCAACATACCCCTCACGCCCACTGGAATCTTTAACTTTGAGCCAATCACTATTCGAGCCAATTTTCGCATCACCACCGGCTTCGATAATTGTGAGTACTTCACCGACAGGTAAATAACGGATTAGAGTCGCCCCGCTAATTTTGGGCTGGCTACGGAAAGAAACCGACTGTGCCGTTGTTTTTACTGTACTGGCACTCCCTTCGGCAAGGACATTGGTCGTCTCTGCTGCTGCGGCAGTTGAACCACTCTCGTATTTCACATACCACGCAGCCACATAGCCATCACTCCCTGTATTGTCGCGAACATTTAGCCATTGCCCCATCACGCCCAATTTCTTAATTGTCTGGGCAGACAGCTCTAAACTAATCACCTTCTCTGTTGGTGGGATTCGGCGAATTAACGTCTCTGGAGAAATAACTGTACTGGTACGGAAAGCAATATTATCTGTCGGGATAAGCGAGAGAGCGCCCGCAGGAAGAGGTTTCGTCGACTTGGGCGTGCTTGCTGCCGAAGAAGTAGTTGTCGTAGCCGTGATAGTTGTAGCGGTTGTGCTTGCTTCACTACCGGGAGGTGATTCACCTTTTTTAAAGGAGAGATACCAAGCAGCAGTATAAGCCTGTGTCCCATCTGGGTCTTGGGCATGGAGCCACTGCCCCATCACGCCGAGCTTCTTCTTCGTTGCTGCAGCAGATTCGAGACTCTTCAACTCAGTTTCACCTACCAAACGTTTAACGAGATAGCCGCCCACAGATGGGTCTGCTCGGAATGCCAAATCGTCCTCAGCAACAAAAACGGAGATCGAATCGGCGGGGACTTTCACAGGTGTTTTAGGTTTTGGCGGTTGCGGTGGGATTCCATAAGCGTCAAACCAGAGTACTGCGCTAATCTCCGATTTCAAATTTTTACCTTGATATTTATAACGCTGGGTCAGCAAAACATCTTTGCTCGGTCCATCACCACCATATTTATAGGGATCGTAGATAATGTAGTCGCTTCCCTTTTTTTCTTTAATCAGTACAAAATGAGTCTGCACACCGGCTTTCTTATTCCAGTCCACCTGTACAATCACGGGCTTACCGGCGGCGACAGCCGCATCAATCCGAGAGATCGGTGCAGGGAAAGATTCACAAGGCTCCATATCTTTATAAACCAGATTTGGATAAGTATAAGGCAACGCGCTGGGGATAAAAAACGCCCCTTGAAAACCGCCATTTGCTTTCATTTTTTCATTGACAGTTAAAGGGGTTTCGTCATACCCAATCCCATTAAGCATCATTGTTACTGAGGTTAGCAAACACCCCCAGCCTTTGATCGTCTCATTCGAATTTCCCAAACTTTTCTTGCCCCATGCGTCGTCGTTCTGATACAGGTTTTCAGTTTTGAACATTAGTGATCCTCCTGAAGACTCGTTTTGTTTTTTTATTCAATTAAGCAGATGGTACCAAGGTACTGCTACGAATTATACAATAAAACTCCGATTTGGAAATAGTCAAGATCAACACTTCTCTAATGTTTTAGATGAGGGCTCTTTTCTTATCACGAATTTTGCGAATGATACAAATGATACGAATATTTTTTGTGGGATGAAATACCGATTCTCGCGCGTTTTGAGCTTGATCACGTTATGGATGCAGGTGTGCGTTAGATTTACTTCTTGCCAAAGACCCAAAAGGTTTCAATCTCGCCATAATTAAATCAGAACCTTTTCTTTCAAAGTCGTCGTATAAAAGATGCACCTTAATAAAACCTTTCGGGTCTCTAAACAAAGGGGAAATTATAGTTTATTTCTATTTGCTTTCGCCTTGTAGATTATAATCGCCTTCATAAAACGCCCCGTATCACAACATTCATGTCGCACTACACGTGCAAAAGGCGATATTTATCTCGCATCACGAAAAAAACGGAAAAAATATGAAAACATCTGTATATATCGCAACCAGCCTTGATGGATTTATCGCCAGAGAAAATGGTGCTCTTGATTGGCTCCCCGGAAGTGATGGAGATAACCAAGGTAATGGAGAAGACTTCGGATACCATCAATTTATGGAATCTGTGGATATGCTAGTCATGGGACGTAATACTTATGAGATGGTGCTTTCCTTTGGAGAATGGCCCTATGGGGAAAAACGCGTCATTGTTTTAAGCAGTAAAAAGATTGAAATCCCTGAGAATTTATCTAAAACTGTAGCCTCAAGATCCTGCTCTCCCATCGAGTTAGTTGATGAGCTTCTTAAATCTGGAGCAAAGCATCTGTATATTGATGGCGGGAAAACAATTCAAGGTTTTCTAAATGCTGGCTTAATCCAGAAAATGATCATTACCCAAATACCCATCCTGATAGGAAGCGGCATTCCGCTTTTTGGGGAATTAGATAGAGACAAAAAACTGCGTCTCATTAAATCCCATGCCCTTGATAGTGGTTTTGTACAAAGTAAATACGAAGTTCTTGAGTAATCATGGATAGCAAAATATCAAATTAAAATTATGAAAAAAACGCCAGATAGTTTAACTGAAGATCAACTGATAGCTTGGCTCCTCGAAGGTGACGTTTCAATCCAATACCAAGTTCATCGCGATTTGTTGGGCGTTGAAAAGCCTGAACTCCAAGAGCGCATCGCAACCGAGGGATGGGGAGCAAAATTTCTCAGCTTTCGCAAACCAGAAGGGCATTGGGGGCGGGGTTTTTATCAGGTCAAGTGGATCTCATCACATTATTCGCTGCTGGATTTAAAGCATCTGGGCATCTCCCCCACAAACCAGAAAATCAGAGAATCGATTGAGTTCATTGCCCAAAACCATAAAATCACAGACGGCGGCATCAACCCCGCTAAGCAGAGACCAGATAGTGATGTTTGCATCAACGGAATGTTCCTGAACTACGCCTGTTATTTTGAAATCGATCAGGCAGAGCTAAACTCTGTTGTCGATTTCATCATCCAGCATCATATGGCTGATGGGGGCTTTAATTGCCGAAGCAACCAAGGTGGCGCTGTGCACAGTTCTCTGCATACGACAATCTCCATCCTCGAAGGGATTTTAGAATACACAAAAAATGGCTACGTCTACCGAGTGGACGAACTCGAAAAGATTGCTAAGGCATCAAGAGAATTCATCCTTATGCACAGACTGTTCAAGTCCGACCGCACGGGCGAGATCATCAACAAGAAATTCCTGATGCTCTCGTATCCCTCCCGCTGGTTTTATGATATTCTGCGCGCGTTGGATTATTTTCAGGCTGCGGGCGTAAGCTACGATCCACGTATGCAGGATGCACTCAATGTGCTGATGAAGAAACGCCGCAAAGATATGAAATGGCCCGTGCAAGCGAAGCATGCTGGGAAAGTACATTTTGATATGGAGCAGACCGGAGGTCCCAACCGCTGGAATACTTTGAGAGCATTGAAAGTGTTAAAACATTTTGGAGAAAGCAAATGATTCCAAAAAGTGCTATTATGAGAGTAGCCAGACCTACAGATAATTTACCAGAAATCACCCGTATGTATGTCAAGGGATTAGGCTTTGAGTTATTGGGAAAATTTCAAGGGCATAATGGCTTTGATGGCTCGATCATCGGGCACCCCAAACACCCCTATCATTTGGAATTTACCCATCATCAAGGTGCAACTGTTGGCAAAGCCCCCACAAAAGATAACCTACTGATCTTCTATATCCCCGAAATCCCCGAAAAAACCATTTGGGCAGCATGCTGCGAGAAAATGAAAGCAGCCGGGTTTACTTTAGTCACCGCCTATAACGACTATTGGGATCTTATTGGACAAACATTCGAAGATATAGATGGATATCGGGTCGTTCTACAAAATCGGGCTTGGTCGGCGTAAAATAGCATTATCAAGAAGAAAAGCAGAGTTCCGTTTATGAGCCAAAAACAACCTAAAAATCCCCTACATGGGATTACCCTCAAGCAAATCGTCACCGAACTCGTTGACCATTATGGCTGGGAAGAATTAGGCGCGCGGATTAATATCCGCTCCTTTAATCATGACCCTTCTCTGAAATCCAGCCTGAAATTTCTACGAAGAACACCCTGGGCGAGAGAGAAGGTCGAAGAACTATATCTTGAGATGATAGCAGGATTGGACGAATAAGAAATGATAATTATTAAGACATTTGGTTTTTTCTTGTCTGCTCTATGTAACCTCTTCCAAAAATGCTCACGATAAAAAACGGTTCATTTTGGAGATAAAAACCGGGTGTCTGCTGGAAATAATTAATGGAATATCATAAACTATTCAACGACAAATCAGATCTATATGCAAAAATCCGCCCGCATTACCCGCAAAAATTATATACGTTTTTGGCTACACTGTGCGAAGAAAAGAAAAGTGCATGGGATGTCGCCTGCGGGAACGGTCAAGCCGCAGTTGATCTAGCGAAGCATTTTGATGAAGTCTACGCAACCGATATTAGCGAAGAACAAATTGCTAATGCGATTAAAAACCCTGGGGTTAGTTATTCAGTCCAGTCGGCAGAAAAAACAAACTTTGATGAAAACTATTTTGATTTAGTTTGCGTTGCGCAAGCACTGCATTGGTTTGATTATGATCTGTTTTTTCCCGAAGTGAAGCGAGTTTTAAAGCCTAATGGGATTTTTACAGCATGGGGATATGCCTGGTTTTCTATCTCGGATGAGATTGACAAAACCATTAAAGAAAATTTCCTGACCCCTATCAAACCTTATTGGGCTCCGCGAAACAAACTCCTATGGGATCATTATCGTAATGTCCCATTCCCCTTTGAAAAAGTAGATCCCCCCCAGATCGAAATGAAAATGAAATGGGATTTCAATCAGCTCTTTGCCTATATCCAAACCTGGTCATCGGCAAGACAGTGCATCAAAGAAGAAGGGGATGAATTTCTTATACACACCGATAAAGCACTAAAGTCTGCATGGGGTGATACAAGTCAAAAGAAAACAGTGGTGATGGACTTTACTTTGCTTATCGGGATGAATAAAGTTTAGACCGAAGTCTCTGCAAAGAAAGACATCCGAAGTTTCTAAAACTTCGGATGTCTTTCTTTAATATTAGGACTTTCGCTTCCCTGCTCTAGCTGGATTTGCAATCCAGCGATTCTTTCACAAAGACGGGGATTACAAATCCCCTTTGAGCCTTTTTCAACCTTTGGAGCGAAAGTCCTAAATATATAGCTTGGGGGGAGTAAGAAGCAGCATCTATCTCGCATCCAAATAAAACCATAAGACAGGTGATTCCCATTTATCGTCTCTATAAGGAGATTGATGTGTCTACTAAAAGTCATAAACTATTCAAAACGATCACGCTAACAATCTTAGCCCTTATTGCTTTTGCAACAAATTCGGTGCTCGGTCGATTAGCTCTGAGCGGAAAAACGATTGACGCGGCAAGTTTTACAGAAATTCGTTTGTTATCTGGTGCGCTTATCCTTTTTCTGATCTTGCAATTTGATTCCAAGAAAAACAACTCTTCCTCCAAAGGAAGCTGGTTTGCCAGCCTCATGTTATTTCTCTATGCAGCAACATTTTCATTTGCCTATATCACATTGGATACCGGGACTGGTGCGCTGATTTTATTTGGGGCGGTGCAAATAACAATGATCTTAATATCATTTTTTACTGGGAACAAATTACACCCAACTGAGTGGGTCGGCATCACAATCGCATTTATTGGATTTGTCTATCTCGTCTTACCGGGCATAAGCGCGCCCTCTTTAACTGGCTTCATCCTGATGACAATCGCCGGGATTGCCTGGGGGATCTACACATTGAAGGGGAAAGACTCGGCAAATCCGCTTTCGGACACCACGTATAATTTCATGCGTTCACTTCCGCTCGTTCTAATCTTGGCTCTTCTCAGATTTCAAAGCGCAGATATTTCATCAAAAGGAGTTGTCTTGGCAATATTATCGGGCGGCATAACTTCCGGGATTGGTTATACAATCTGGTACAGTGCTCTCCGTCGGCTTTCAATTACACAAGCTGCTGTCGTTCAATCATCTGTTCCTGTAATCGCTGCTTTAGGCGGTGTACTCTTTGTTGCCGAGAAAATAAGTTTGCGCTTATTAATCTCGTCTTTTCTAATACTCGGTGGTATTTTGATCGTCGTACTGGGGAAGTATTATTTCACAACTTTAAGAGCTAAAATAAAAACTTAATTTAATTCTATAATTTAGAACACTGACTTGAGGATGCGAGAAGTAAGAAACCTCATATCTTTCATATCTAAGTTAATGAAAAACTTCTTCTTCTTTTCTTCTCCTTTCTTGCAACGCTCCCTTAAATACCCAAGGGAGCGTTTGCAGGTAAAATAGGACACTCTGATTTCCAAAAGAAAGATTCTATGAAACTTAGACATGCTGCTCTTGTAATCGTCGATATTAGCGGATATACCCAATTTATTCGTCAACGGAATCTCAGTCTATTGCACGCCGAAGAGATAATCTCCCAGTTGCTGGAATCCGTGATTGATAAGGCAGAATACCCTTTGATATTAAACAAGCTCGAAGGAGATGCTGCCTTCCTATATGCCCTCTGGGATGGAAACCATGCACAAGCTGCACAGGATATTTTACAACAAGTTTTGGCCTTTTTTCCAGCATTTCGCCATAAAGCAGCAGAACTATCTCACGATACATCTTATTGCGATTGTGATGCTTGCACCCATATTAGCCGTCTTAAATTAAAAGCTTTTCTGCACCATGGGGAAGTTGTTCTCAAGAAAATAAGACAATTCGAAGAACTCGCTGGGGATAATGTTATTCTCATTCACCGCTTGCTTAAGAATGGAGTCGAGGCAAATGAATATCTTTTGATGACAGAATCTTTCTCCACGCTCACTGATGATATTCCTGAGTTCAAGAAAGAGAGCCGTGCAGAAGAATATGATGGTGAAGAGCCTATCAAGGTAGATGTTTTTTATCCGCCCACTTTTGTGACACCCTTGGAGGTTAAGCCTTCTGCCTCGCGGAAAGTATCCATGTTTGGTGCGCAAATACAGCGATTATTTACACGCACCTTTGGGGCTTCACGTACAGATGATTTCAAGCATATTCCCAACGAAAAAGTTGGCTTCTTTGCTTATTTTAAAGAGATGATGGGATTCTAATTACAGCCTCTTACTAGAAAACGCTTATCCTAAAAACGCTATTTTGAGATCAACCGATTTGATGGATTGATTTCAGAATAGCGTTTGGGTTTAACTTAGCTTTCTGTATATGTAGAGTATTTACTCCGCCAAAAACGTGGCTTCTACTGTCATGCCCCAGCGTAGCGCGGGGTCAAATTCGTTCAGGCTGATATTGACTGTGTAAACAATATCGCCAGCCTGCGTTTTGGAAGATTGCCCAATGCTCTCTACATAACCATCTAAAACTAACTCTGGCAACGCATCAGGAACAACGGCCACAGCCTGGCCTTCGTAAACTTTGACCACTTCCAACTCTGTTAGGTCACTGGTTTCAATATAAAATTCAGTAAAATCGGCGAGCTGAGCTGCCCATATCTCTCCACCTATTAATTGACCAACTTCTACATTAATATCGGTGACTGTACCGTCAAAGGGAGCTTTTAGTTCGTAGTTGGCGAGGGCTTTCGCGGCTGCGTCCACTTGGGCTTTGGCGTTCAGAAGTTGGGATTCAAGAAATATTTTTGTATCAGTAGCAAGCCCATCGTCCGAGCGTGATTCGTAGGTGTGTTTGGCTTCGGATTCTGCACCAAGGGCGGCATCCAAATCGGCGCGGGCTTCATCCAAATCCCGAATCGTCTCTTCCAAATCACGCATGGCTTCATTTACATCTTCTTGAGCATCTTCCAGATCATCTTCAGCATCTTTTCGTTTGGAATTATCTTCATCGAGATCGGCATATTTGTCGAAGTCATCTTGTGCATCTTGGAGGTCTTCTTCAAAATCATTGAGATCGGCGTGGGCATCTTCGATATCATCTTCAAGATTATCGACATCTACTTTTTCCCATTCACGTTCAGCTTCGGCGCGGATAATTTGCGCATCCATATAGGCTTGCCAGGCATTGGCTGTCGCCAACCCACCGGTGCGGGCGAAATCGTCGTAAGCATCTTGGGCGGTGATCAACGCAAGCTCTGCCGCGCGGAGGGATGCCTCAGCCTGCTCGCTATCGGCAAGGCGAATAATGACCTGGTCTTTGGCAACTTTTTCGCCTTCTTCGACCAAAATCTCTTCGACTGTGCCTCGTGCTGAAAAACTTAGGCGCACATCTTGCATGGGGAGAATATGCCCCTCGGCTACGACATAATCCAGACTCTGGATCTCTGCTGGCTCAGGGACGGGTGTTTCCTCCGTAGCGCAGGCACTAAGGGTAAGAATTAAAGCCAAGCTCAGTAATATTAATAGATTTGTTTTTTTCATTTTCTTTTCCTTTTTTATTTCAGACTTTAGACTTCAGCATTTAACTTTCAAATATGCCAACTTTCTAACTATTTTTATTCATACGCCAAGACTTCACGAATTGTGAGCCGTGCGGCACTACGAGCGGGCAAAACACTTGCCAGCGTAGATAAAATAATAACCAGACCAAACCAAATTCCATAGCCCATGGGCGTGAAGACCACGGCAATCGGGGTTTCAAAAACTGCTTGGCTAACAATAAATGATAAACCATAAGTGAATGGAACTGCGAGAAAAATCCCCAAAACAAAGGAGATAACACCAATCAGCAAGCCTTCAACCAGCACCATTGTGATGATTCTAATATCGGTTGCGCCGATAGCGCGCATAATCCCGATCTCACGCGTTCGCTCAAGCACATTCATGCTCATTGTACCTGCCAAGCCCATCGAGCCGACAACGGCAGTCAGCAACGCCATAATAAGCAAAAAGCTGATCAAAATATCGAGGCTCTCAGAAGCACTATCTAATGTAGAAAGACCGGGTGTTGCTTCTTGAACATGGAAACCTTTATCTCTAAAATACGCGTCCAAATCTTCTGCCATCACCTCTTGATAGGCGCGATCATGCTGCTTGGTAACAACTCGGTAGGAAAAAGAGCGGTTTGCCATATTTTGATCTCGAGAGATATATTCATAGGGGGCATAACCGAGAATGCCTTCCATCCCAATAAATTTGAAAATGCCAACAACCTCCCAGCTTTCTTCTTTTCCATTCACTTTCAAGGGGAGGTAATCGCCTACTTTCAAATCGGGATATAGGTCGAAAATTCCTTCGCTAATTGCAAGTTTCTTTTCATCACCTGCTTCAACCCAGCGCCCAGATACCATTAGTGGCTCAACTAAATCGCTTCCAGCAGGGGGGGCTAAAATGCTCACATTATCAGCCGTCGACCCATTGGGGTATAAAATATCTGCTCCAGAAAAAGCCCAGCCTTCCACATGGGTCACACGCGGGTCCTGGCGCGCAAATTGCTCAATTTCGCTCACGCGGTAGGGGGTATCAAAATCGAGGGTCACATCGGCAAGGAAGTAATTGCCCACATCTTTGACATACTCATGTAAGGTTACACGCACATTGAAAACAGAGATGAAAGTCGCCCCACCCATCGTGAGGGTGAAAAGCGTCAGCATCAAACGTCCACGTCGTCTAAAAGTATTTCTTAAAGAAATTAATAAGGGGCGCTTAATCCGGATGCCGCGGTCTGCCAACATCCGCGTGGCTTTGAATTGGATCTCTTCTATACGCGATTCCCGTTTCGCTCCCCCTTCAGCTTGCTCGCTGGATTCCCCAGCAAGGTCTCCACTGATAGCTTTTTGGACCGTCACCCGAGAACCATTGATCACAGGCACAAATCCAGCGATAAGCGGCACAAGCAAACCCACCGCAATCTGGATAAAGAGCGCACTAGGTACGATGCGATAACCGAGAAGTAAGAACCCCATTTTATTGGCGATAAACTGTGCCAACCCATACGCTCCCTGCCCCCCAGCAGGAACTGCAATTAAAAGCGCGAGAATGCCAAAAACCACCAGCAAGACAAGATACATCTTAAAAATAGTCTTATCGCGCCCGCCAATCAATTTCATCACGCCAATATGACGGAGATGTTGATTAAGCAACGCGCTCAGTGTGTTCGCAATCAAAGAACTGGAGAGGAAAACGATCAGCACCCCTAAAGCCATCAAAATACCCAAAATTGCATTAATTGTATTTTCAAGTGGATGCTGATGCGTCAGCGAGCGGAAAGTGCGCCCGACTTCATAATCATTTTTCTCAATCTTCTCTTTTAGTGCAGATAAAACGATATTAATATGTTCATCATCATCCTGGCCCGTTTCAACAGTTGCGAAGACGCGGTTAAAAAGCTCGGGCTGATCGAAGAGTTTGAGCGTATCTGTTGAAATATATGCCAGCGGAGGTGCGAGGAAGTCCACCGCACCCGTAGAAGAATCCTGTACGATGCCGGTAACAGTTATGAGCTTGATGCTATTATCCCGAAGCTGCACTTCGAGGGTATCGCCGGGGGCGGCATCCATTTTCTCCAGTACATCACGCTCCAACAGAATTTCATTTTTCAAGGGGATTTCTTTTCCGCTAATAGGAACGAGCAAATTAACTTTATTCGCTTCGAAATCTTCCAAGGTAACGACATCTATTGAAGTCCACTGCGTTTCACCCAATGGACGAGCGCGGATATTAAAGACACGCCGTGCTTCTGCTTCTTTGATCCCGTCAAATTTGCGAATAGTATTGAGGAAATCCTCGTCGAAATCATCCATCCGTAATTCTATATTTGAGGGGTTATTTGCTGCATAGCTAACGCTCATATCATCAGAGATGATTCTGTACGCACCAGCGATCACGCCAATTGCAAAAACACCAACAGCAATGGAGAGAACCACCAAAATCGTGCGGGCTTTATTATCTATAAGGTCTGAAAGTACTTTTCGCCATCGAGGGCGCATGTGTTGCTCCGTTAATTTTCTCTCGCTAATGCAAGAGGGTGAATATAGTTTTGCACCACAAAGTCACAGAGTACACAAAGTTTTTTCTTTGTGACCTTTGTGTCTTTGTGGTTAGGCTTTTATGTTTTTACCCAAACAATCTTCTTCTTTTCCTTCGATCAGCTTGTTTCTGCTCTCCAAGCCTTTTTTGGACGATATGGCCAATCGCCTTCTCCGTCAGCGGGGATTCTTTCAATAACCAATTAAAATCATCGCGAGAGAGTGCAAGCAATTCAACGGGCGTATCTTCTGCTGCACGTACATTGGCAACAGATTTGCCGCCACGTAATAATTCCATTTCGCCGAAAAAATCATTCACGCTAAGTTGGGCAATGACGACTTCATCTTTGCGGCGTTTATGCAAAACCACATCCACGTTGCCTTTGGCGATCATGAAGAAATTTTCAACAGGCTCCTTGCTATGGATAATCGTTTCTCCAGGGTGAAAAGACAGCTTTTCTACTTTATTGCTCAGTGCTTTCATTAGCGGTTGAGAGAGCAAAGGCAGGGATTGAGCAATCGTTTCGTTAACCAGTTCCCCATCCGAGATGACAACGGTACGCGAAGTGCGTTTGGTCATGGACGCATCGTGCGTGACCATGACAATGGTTTTACCGCGCTCGGATAACTCAGCGAATAGATCAATAATATGGTTGGCAGAGCGCGAATCAAGATTGCCCGTTGGCTCATCAGCGACAATGATGGGGGCATCGGTGGAAAGGGCGCGCGCAATCGCTGCGCTTTGTTGTTGCCCGGTCGAGACAGCACGCGGTAATTTTTGGGCGTGCTCTTCCAACCCAACCATCCGTAATAATTCCATCGCGCGTTTGGGGCGTTCATCAACATCGTACATGCCCACATAGTCCATCGGGAGCATCACGTTTTCGAGCAGGTTGAGCATCGGGAGCAATTGGAAGAATTGGAAAACAATCCCCAAATTACGTCCGCGCCAAAGCGAGCGTTTGCTCTCGCTCATTGCGTAAACATCCACACCTTCAACGATCACTTTTCCAGTTGTGGGGTGGTCGATGCCGGTGAGCATATTCAAAAGGGTCGATTTTCCGCTGCCAGATTTGCCGATAATCGCAACAAATTCTCCGCGATTTAGGGTTAAGTCGATACCGCGTAGTGCGGTGAATTCACCTGCAGCGTTGGAGAAAGTTTTAACGACTTGCTGCATCTCGATCAGACCAGCTTCTTTAGTGGTAGCAAGTTTGGGTTGCGTGCGATTCGTCATTTTCTGTCCCCATTGCTAAATAATTCGCCATCCGCAATTTCTACATGGCGAGAGAATCGCGGCATCAATCCTTTATCATGCGTAACCATCACGATGGTGCGACCAGATTGGACGAGCCGCTCAAAGAGCTTGAAGATGTGGTCCGCAGTGACAGAATCGAGGCTGCCGGTTGGTTCGTCCGCAACGATCATGGGCGGATCATTCGCGAGTGCACGTGCTATCGCTACCCGTTGCTGTTGCCCCCCCGAAATGAGATCGGGAGTCTTGTGTGCGTGTTCGAGGATATCAACCATTTCGAGTAGTTCGAGGGCACGCTCACGACTTTTGCGGGGGTGATAGAGATCGCTCATATCCATTGGCATCATCACGTTTTGGACGAGGCTCAGCATGGGCAAAAGTTGAAAGGATTGGTAAATAACGCCCATTGTGCGTCCGCGCCAAAGGGCGAGATCGTTTTCGCTGAGAGTATGTAAAGAGACGCTCTCTTCATTTGTGTGGACGATGACTTCACCAGTGGTGAGTTCGTCAACACCCGTAAACATATTTAGCAAGGTTGATTTGCCTGCACCAGATTTGCCGATGATGCCAAGAAATTCACCGCGCTCAATGCTAAGGTTAACATTTTTGAGCGCAGGAAAAATGCCTGCTTCGCTTTGGTAGTTTTTTACTACATCGCGGAGTTCGATTAGAGGGAAGGTTGGAGTGGTTGTTGTCATTTTTTACTTTTATAAGGTGGTTGAGTAGCTCCGAATGCTTTTAGAGGAGCATACACCTGCACTTGCGGCGCAAGTACAAGTGTCGAAACCACATCTCTGGTTCCATATTACTGTTGGTTTCGATACGGCGAAAAGCATCGCCTACTCAACCAACAGGGCTATATTCATTCTTTTGTTAGCACCAAAAAAGTCGGCTGGATAATCAGCGTGGTAAAAATTTCGCCCATCTTTGATGGCGGATGGGGCATATCATTTTCTAGCCACCAGCGCATGAGACCAAAAATTGCGGTGATGATGTGATTTGCTGCAATAGAGACATCTATATCTCCGCTAGGCAAGCCACGTAGAAGTTCTTCATTTTTTTTACGTGCCATTTCCATAACAGGCTGAAGGACAAAACTTAAATTATCATCCAAGAGAAGGACACGGAAAATCTTTGGGTTTTCCTGAACATGTTTGAAAAGCGTTACGCCACTCTCGCGAGAGACGACGATATGATCCGCAACTGCTTCATAGGCTTGGGGCAGATCGAGAATATCGTAGAGTTCGTATACTCTCTCTTGGGCGATTTCAATAAATAGTGCATCCAGACCATCATAATGCCGAAAAAAAGTACGATAGCCAATATCGGCGCGATCGGTCACATCCTGGATGGTGATATTTTTATATCCTTTCTCCAAGACGAGTTCAATTAGTGCCTCACCCAATAATTTTTGTGTTCTGCGAATACGACGATCTTGACTCATTTTTTTGGCTCTCTATGTGCGATATGGCAATCAATGCGCCATACTTTATCACGAGGAGAGAAAGGTGTCAAGGCAGAAAATGATATAATGCGCTAAGTGTTTTGCTAGATATAGTCATTTAGGCGGAATAAAACGCCGAGACAACTATCTCGACGTTTTTCGTTTTATAAGATACCCAATTCTTTCGCACTTAAAGCTGGATCTTGCCCGTTTTTTTATTATGAAAATCTCCCCCCTCTCATAATTCATCCAACACCCTCGCCAAACGGTTGATGCCCGCTCGAATATCTTCTGGCTTGGTATCTGCAAATCCCATCAGCAAGCCCGGTTTCGGGCAATCTCCCAAATAATAATCTGATAATGCGGCTACACTGACTCCGTGCTGATCTGCTTTTTCCCGTATTAATTGATCATCGCTTCCTGATGGCAACCAGCCGATCAGGTGCATCCCGGAATTGGACTGGATCAAGGGCAATCGGTCTCCTAAAATGCGTTCAGCTTCTGCTACTAAAAGAGCGTATCTCTCAGCGTATAAGCGACGCATCCGCCGAATATGGCGTGAGAAATACCCCTGAACGATGAATTCTGTCATCGCCGCCTGTACTACATTCTGACTTTGTGTATCAATCGTGAAGCGTGCCGCTTTAAACGCATCCACTAAATCGGGTGGGACAACGATATAGCCTAGCCGAATATTGGGGAACATCACTTTACTAAAAGTGCCAAGATAAATCACACGGCGATTTCTGTCCAGGCCTTGTAAGGCCGGCACCGGATGTCCGCTAAAGCGATATTCGCTGTCATAATCATCTTCGATGATCCACGCCCCCGCATTTTCTGCCCAATCGAGCAATTTTAAGCGCGTTTTCAGGCTCATCATATATCCCAATGGGAATTGATGAGATGGCGTTGTATAAGCACAACGCGCACTCGGCGATAAATTTTGTCCTACCGCCACATCCAAGCCATCTTTTCTAATAGGAACGGGGATTAAGTTTGCGCCCGCGCTCAAAAATGCGATGCGTGCACCCAAATAATTGGGGTTTTCTATCCAGACATCATCACCAGGATCAAGCAATGTGTGGGCGGCTAAATATAATCCCTGCTGAGAACCAGATACGATAATCACCTGCTCCGCATCACATTGCACAGCACGCGCTACTCTTAAATGTGTCGCAATCGCTTCGCGCAAGGGGGCATATCCCGCTCTCTCTTGTGGGTTGTTACGAAAGAGCGAAAGTGGCGATTGACGATATTCTTTGTTGATCAGCCGCGTCCAAATATGAAAAGGAAATTCGTCTATAGCAGGGCGGTTATATGAGAAAGCAAGATGCTGACCACCCCTCGACTTAGCGGCTCCCAAGTTAAGTGCTAATTTTCCCCCACGTTGAGAAAGGGCGCGATTGTCGCTCGGTAAAAGTTTCTTTTTCTCGTTGCCCTCTATCGCCGTATGCAGTAAGGCTTCGGGCAAATCGTCGGCGACATAAGTGCCTGAGCGTGGTCGAACTTCCAGATAGCCTTCAACAGTCAACTGATTCATCGCATTGACAACAGTATTCCGCGAGACACTGAGCATTGTCGCCAAATCTCGCGTTGAGGGCAAACGCACGCCTGACTGCAAGTGCTGGGTCAAAATCGCTTCTCGCAACGCAGCATAGATTTGCCAATATAGTGGCTTTTCCCCTTGCGGGTCAAGATGGATAAGCGAGAATAAAAAGGGGGTTGGTGATGGCAATGGTCTACCTTCTATGAACAAATTATCTGGCACTATATTTCCACGCAAAACTGGCTCTTTTCTATAGTCCAATTATTGTGGATAATAGCATACTACAGGATAGTTCACCAGTTTATGTTCTTTGGATGAAAGAATCCGAGACGCACGTGACCCGAACTTGAGTGCTGACCATCTACAATTTCCTTGGCGGATACGGGTATAGCGAAGCGACGCTTACGCCACGCACCAAGTTTGGGTTTCAGCAAGCAAGCCAAAAACAAGTGCGGCGCATTGGTGAACCATTCTAAAAATATCAATTTGATGGCTACTCATCAAAATCAATTGAAATGGAGAAAATATGTCAGACTATAAAATTACAGATAAAAACAAAATCAAACGCCGTCCAGATCGAGCGCATTATGACAAAGATACGGTTTATAAAATTATTGATGAAGCCTTGCTTTGCCATATCGGGTTTGTGCAAGGCGGGCAGCCTTTTGTCATTCCAGCATTGCATGTGCGACAAGATAATAAATTGTTGATCCATGGTGCTTCTGTAAGCCGAATGCTTAAGTATATAGAAGCGGGCAATCAGGTGAGCATTAGCATTTCTATTGTGGATGATATTGTCTTGGCGAAGACGGCTTTCAATCAGTCTATTAATTATCGCGCTGTGGTCTTATTTGGCAAAGGTGAACTGATTAAAGATGAAGCTGAAAAACTGCAAGCTCTCGAGTATTTTACCGATGGATTTATGCCAGGATTATGGGATGATGTACGCAAACCTTATAAAAACGAACTTAAAGCCACTTCGATCGTAGCTATTGAAATCGAAGAAGCCTCTGCAAAAATAAGAGATACCCCACCAGGGGATGATAAGGAAGACCGAGATTTGCCTGTTTGGGCAGGTTTATTACCTGTGAAGCAGATAATAGAAGCCCCCGTTACAGCAGATTATACAGACGATTCTGTACCTGTACCTGAGTACGTGAAAAAATATATTTCTAAAAAGTAGATACACTTTTGAGGCTGTGGTGTCCTCTAACCCCACGTTAGCCTACAAAAAAACGCCGAGACAACTATCTCGGCGTTTTTCGTTTTATAAGATGCCCAACTCTCGCGCTCTCAACGCTGCTTGGGTGCGGTCGCGTGCACCGATTTTTTGCAAAATACTCGTGACGTAGTTTTTCACCGTCCCTTCGGCAAGGTGGAGATGTTCGGCGATTTCTTTATTGGTATGCCCTTGCGCGAGGACTTTGAGAATCTCGATCTCTCGCTCAGAAAGTGGCTCAGGGAGAGATTCTGCTGTTATTGGAGGAGCTGGTTTCAACCTTGCAAATTCAGAGACAACTTTTCTTGCCACCGAAGGGGCGATGAGAGTCCCTCCACCGGCGACGACCCGAATAGCTTCTGCCAACTCTTTGCCTGACACATCTTTCAGTAGATATCCCGAGGCACCGGCACGCAAGCCTTCGAAGATATATTCATCATCATCAAAGGTCGTCAGGATGAGAATATTGGCTTCATCCCAATCTGCTTTGATGCGACGGGTTGCCTCCACACCGTTTAAGTTGGGCATCCGTACATCCATTAGAACGATGTCGGGACCCAAATCGCGGTAGGCGGTGACGGCTTCGAGGCCATCCGCGGCTTCGCCTGCAACATCAAGATCGGATTCTAATTCGATCAGCGTGCGGAGGCCATCGCGCATGAGGCGTTGGTCGTCTACGATCAGGACGCGGATACTATTTGACATCATCATAAAGGGGTAACTCCGTAAATAATAAGTATCGAAAACGAAAGTTTTGAGAATTTAATTATGGTATTGTGTATTTCGTAAAACGTAGTAAAAAGCACTAAGTAATACGTTTTACGAAATACGGGGTTGAAGATAATTGTCTTATCAAATGCGCTAAGCAGAAGGCAAAGGCAAGCAAAGGCAAATCTGCGCGCCTCCATCGGGATTGGCTTCCAGACGCATTATGCCTTCAAGTTGGGAGGCTCGTTCCTGGATACCGCGCAAGCCAAACCCGAGTTTATCTGCTTTTTCGGGGAGACCAATGCCATCGTCGTGGAGGGTGAGGTTGATGCCATCCTTTTCGTTGAGCAGCAAACTCATGTGGATATGTTTGGCTTGTGCATGGCGTTGGATATTCGTCAGTGCTTCTTGAGCAGCACGATAAATTGCAACGCGATATGCGATGGGGAGTTTGGGTATATTATGAGCAAAAGCCATCTTGACTTCGATTTCAGTCGCAATTTGGAAGTTTTGCCCAAGTGATTTAAGTGCGTTTGTAATTGAGAGATCGGCTTGGAGCGGCTCACGCAGAGTCGCGACGGCTTGACGCAATTCGCTTAGGGCCGCACGCATCTGTTCTTTAACGGTAGCAACCATCTCTTGAGCGCGTTGCGGTTCTGCATCCACCAAACGCTCGGCTCCTTCAAGTTGAACAATCGATACGGTGAGGCGATGTCCGAGAGTGTCGTGCATTTCACGCGCGAGACGGTTTCGTTCTTCTGCAACAGCAAGTTCTTCGGCTTGGGCTGCGTAAGTCTGTAATTTTAGGTGCGCGGCTGTGAGGTCTTCAAGAAGGATTTGGCTCTCTGCGCGAGCGGTCTCGGCGCGTGTTGCTGAGGCTGAAAATGCACCGAAGAAAAAATAACCACCAGCATAAATGAGAGTACTATATAAAGCGGCTTCTGGTCCGCTGAGCAAAAAGATGGTCACGCTTGTTATTAGACTATAAAGAATAATCCATAAATAGCCTTTTCTGCCAGGCTCTAGAGCAGTCGCTTCTGCGCTCATAATAAAGAAAAAGATAATGGAAAATTCAAAATGAGGCGGTAAAGAGAGTATGCTGAGAATAAGGATCGTTTGGGCTGAGAGATAAATACTGGGCGGTAAACGACTTTCACGCAAGGCTTGCTCTCGCACCGCTAATAAAAAGATGAAGATGAAATATAGCCCCAATGCCATCCAACGATATTCGTGTGCTTCTTTAAAGTATATAAAAAGACCAGGTGCAGAAACTGCCAGAGCAGCAAGCGGAGCACTAATGCCGGTGATGGAGATTTTTTGAAAAAAGGGGAAGCGTTCAGGTAATTCTCTGAAGAATTTTTTCATAAGGAAATGATACCCTATTAAGACTTAAGCCATTAGACTTTAGACTTCAGATACCGTTGAAAAAGTTTAGATATCTGAAGTCTGTGGTCTGATGGCTATAGTCTATCGTCTTTCTATTTCTCGCGGACGGCGATATTGCCAATCCCTTGATCAAGATGAAGCTCAAGATACTCTTCACCTTCATCATAATTTGATGAGGTGTAGACATCATTACTCTGAGTATAGCCAGAGGGGACGGAAAGCCCAGCGATGCCGCGATCAACGTAGATTTTGGTGGCCATATCATTGGGGATGTAGAGGACGATTTCACCGACGCCGCCATCGACGTTGAGTTTGATCTGCCCTTCATCGGGTAGCGTAATAATGCTTTGCCCTACGCCCCCCGCGATATAGGCTTCGTACTCGCCTTCTGGCAATACAACAGTGGTTTGCCCAACACCGATTCCAAGAGAAAGGTCGGTGACCTGAATATCACTCAAATCAAGGTTTGATTCTCCTACACCGAGTGAGATATCAAGATCAAGAGGTATTTCTTCGGTCAGGCTTAGATCCCAAGAGAGTTTCTGCTTTTCAAAGCCAGAGAAGGAGGTTATGGTACTCGACTCCCAATCACTGCTCAAGTAATAATTGATTTCACTCCCATCAACTTCGTATTCCTGATAAATAGTCTCTTGTGCATTAGAGTAAATCGTCCCTTCAATAAGGATATCATCATCAGAAAGAGAATTTACAGAAAGTGAGCCAACTGATGAATCAATATTTACTTGAGCAGATTTTGCTTTTCCTATGGCTTGCTCAATCTCTTCACTGAGGACAGGGGAGCCTGTACGCACATCTCTTGCATCGCCAAGGACACCGCCTGAAAGCCACAAACCTAGCGCAAGGAGACTGATCGTTATGCCCACACCAACAGCTGAAAGCCAAATGTTTTTACGTCCGATGAATATCTCAAGGCCGATAGCGATGATCAGAACAGGCCATAAGTTCAGGAGGGACATCCACGAACTCCAATTGAGAAGGTTGAGATTATTAGCCAAGAAGATGGCACCCAAACCAATTGAGAAAGTAGGCCCTGCAATGCTACGAGTACGGAGCAGATCGTTGACACCCAACAAGATAAGAAGAAGGGGCCAGTAGTTAAAAATATTGCTCCAAACGCTATCGCTTAGTAAGCCCAGATTTTGGAAGAGGAAGGCAATCCCAACTGCGATGAGGATAATAGGCCAAAGAAAGTTAGAACGTTTTTCGTGATAATTATGATTGTTACTCATTTGAAACTCCTAGTGCGCGGCGTTGTATAACAACGATGCCGCCGATAATAAGTAGAACTGGCCAGAGAACATCGAAGGAAACCCAGTGTAGCCAGTGGATATTGAGATTCTCGACAAAGAGGACGCCACCCAAAGCAATTAGTGAGATACCGACAATCACGCCCGTTTTAGGGTGAGGTGAGCGGACTGCCTTCCCAAATTCTTCGCCTACGGTTTGAACACGTGAGCTAAAGTTTGCTCCGCTATCTTTAAGATTTTCTTCGAAACTTCTGTCTGCGTATTCTGATGATTCACTCGGCATGATAATCCACAAGGCAAGATAAACGATCAAGCCAATGCCACTTCCTAAAACAAGTAGGGCAAAAAAGAGGCGGACAAGGGTTGTGTCTAAGCTCAGGTAATTAGCCAAGCCACCACAAACACCGCCTAACATCTTGTCTGATTCACTGCGATAAAGATAGTTGTTCATTTTTCTTCTTCCTTTTCAACGACTTCATCGGGGGTTAGGTCAGCCACAACCTCGTTAGAGTCTTGAATATTTTCTGTTTTATTTTTTCTTACTTCGAGCAT
>Ga0209361_1000308_pt1 | contig 50299 bp, 34 predicted proteins | sample SaaInlV_200m_DNA_3_FD_184657 | JGI IMG/M metagenome (GOLD analysis project Ga0209361, IMG submission 184657) | Marine microbial communities from expanding oxygen minimum zones in the Saanich Inlet - SI037_S4LV_200m_DNA (SPAdes) (version 2) | ecosystem: Environmental > Aquatic > Marine >... | reverse complement strand
AACCCCGAGGATTTTAAAAAGTTCACCGTTTACCGTTCAAAAACGGGGGTCTGGGGGAGGTTCCCCCAGCCATATTCTTTTTTTCTCTGTGAGGCCTCTGTGGTTCCTCTGTGTCCTCTGTGGCAAAATTGGGGTTTTAGCTTCGGAATTCTGTTCCGAACTCATTGAGCATTGAGCGCTCTCTGTGGTAAAAAAAACAATGGTGAGTAATACCTGTGGATAAAAAAAAGAAAAAAACAGTAGTAGTTGGGATGTCGGGGGGAGTCGACTCCTCGGTGGCGGCGCTTATCCTCAAAGAGCAAGGATATAACGTCATCGGCATGTTTATGAAAAACTGGGACGATACCGCCGACGAAGAATGTCCCGCCGCTGAAGACCACGACGATGTCGTAGCAATATGCGAGCAGATAGATATACCTTTCTATACCGTAAACTTCACGAAAGAATATTGGGATAACGTCTTCGAATCGTTCCTAGAAGACTGTAAGAAGGGGATAACACCAAACCCCGATGTCCTATGCAACAGAGAGATAAAATTTAAGGTCTTCCTAGAAAAAGCAATGGAACTCGGCGCCGATTACCTCGCTACAGGACACTACTGCCGTAACATCATCGTCGATGGCAAAAATATGCTCGCCAGAGGTGTCGATAACAACAAAGACCAAAGCTATTTCCTATACACAATAAAAAGCGCGATATTAGAAAAGGTGCTGTTCCCCATAGGAGAGCTAAAAAAAGATGAAGTGCGACGTATCGCCGAAAAACATGACCTGGCGACAGCAAAAAAGAAAGATAGCATGGGGATATGCTTCATAGGGAAACGCAACTTCAAAGAATTCGTAGGGAAATATCTAGGATTCTCGAAAGGGGAATTCCAAAAACTCGACGGCACAATCGTAGGAAATCACGACGGTATAGCATATTACACAATAGGACAACGTAAAGGCCTCGGCATCGGTGGACCAGGAGAACCTTGGTTCGTAGTAGAAAAAGATCCAGAGAAGAATGTCGTATACGTCGAACAAGGAGAAGATCACCCTGCATTATATAGCAGCAAACTTACTGCTAAAGAAATATCGTGGGTAGGGGATAAACCAAAAACTATTCCATATAAATGCACCGCTAAAATCCGATACCGACAAGCCGATGCACCATGCACCATCACAATATTATCAGACCATGAGGTAGAGGTGGAATTCGACGCCACACAAAAAGCCGTAACGCCAGGACAGTCAGTCGTTTTCTACGACGGCGAGCTTTGCCTCGGCGGAGCGGTAATCATTGGACATTGAACAGTTATCATTGATCATTGATAAGTGAGTTTGAAAAAATGTTCAATGTTCAATGTTCAATGTTCAATGTTCAATGCTCATTGTTCAATGATATGTAATGCAGCTGTGCTGCATTACATATGAATCGCTTTCTCATGGGCGGCTAAGGCTGCCTCTTTTATTGCTTCTGACAGCGTGGGGTGTCCGTGAACGGCGTCGCCGATGTCTTTTATTGTCGCCTTACGTTTTATTGCCATGATGCCTTCGCCGATGAGTTCTGAGGCATGGGGCCCGAAGATATGCATCCCTATAAGCCTGTCGGAGTTCTTTTCTCCAATGACTTTCACTATGCCTTCAGTTTCTCCTGAGCATCGCGCTCTGGCATTGGCCTTGAAGGGGAACGTCCCTATTGTTATTTCTAGCCCTGCTTTTATTGCCTCTTCTTCGTTGAGGCCTATGCTAGCGACTTCGGGGGTAGTATATATTATGTTGGGGATGGCTAGGTAGTTGACGGAGGCTTTTCCTCCAGCGATTATCTCGGCAGTAGCAACACCTTCTTCCGAAGCTTTATGGGCGAGCATAGGACCTTCGATGACATCGCCGATGGCGTAGATATTACTCGTTGACGTCCTGAAGTTCTCATCTACGGTAAGGAATCCTCGATCGGTAGGCTGTATACCGATATTTTCGAGCCCGAGGTTTTTGGTGTTGGGAGTTCTTCCAACAGCGACGATGACGACGTCGCCAGAAAGGAGAGTGCTTTGTTTGTCTTTAGTCGTTATTAGCGAGACGTGCCCTTCGCCGACCTTTCCTCTGGTGACTTCTGTCGCCATAGAAAAAGAGATGCCTTGCTGTACAAGAGACTGTTGTAGCATCTTTGCGATGGCGGAGTCGCATCCAGACCCTATAGTGTCGAGGACTTCAACGACGGTGACTTCACTGCCAAGCCTGTTGTATATCGATGCCATCTCAAGGCCTACGGCGCCGGCACCGACGATGATAAGACTTTTAGGTATCTCTTGAAGGCTCAAAGCTTCAGTAGAAGATATGACGTATTTACCGTCGAAAGGAAGGAATGGAAGCTCTGCAGGTTCAGAACCCGTAGCGACGATGATGTTGTCGATATCAATCTGCTGGTCGCTGTCGGCGATCTTTATTGCGAATTGCGACGCTATATAACCTTTACCCGTTATCACGTCGACATTGTGACGCTTAAGAATTCCGGCAACGCCTTCAGTAAGACCAGCAACGACCTTGTCTTTGTGTGACATCATAGTTTTTAGATTGGCAGTGAGACCCGAAGCTTCGATACCCATAGCCTTGCCATCGCGGGAAATTTTGTCGTAATATCCAGTACTGCTTAATAACGTCTTCGTAGGGATACACCCTACGTTGAGGCATGTGCCTCCAAGGGTTTCACGTTGTTCGATACAGACAGTGCTGAGGCCTAGCCGTGCACAGCGTATAGCAGCAACATATCCTCCAGGGCCTCCGCCGATTACAGCGACATCGTAGTTACTTTTCATGACACATGGTCTCCTAATGTTATAGTTCTAAAGCTAAAGATGCAGGGTTTTCAAGGATCTCCTTGATGTGCGTCAAAAATGTTACGGCCTCTTTACCGTCGACGATACGATGGTCGTAGGTGAGGGCAAGGTACATCATATCCCTGGCGACGATGGCACCGTCGATGACGACAGGGCGCTTCTGTATAGTATGCATCCCCAATATAGCACACTGTGGAGGATTGAGGATAGGCGTCGACATCAGAGACCCATAGACACCACCATTGGTGATGGTGAAACCTCCACCCTGAAGGTCTGAAACGTCGATGGCGCCATTCTCGGACTTGACGGCATAGTCGATGATGCCGTTCTCGATGTCGGCGAACGACATATCATCGCAGTTGCGTAAAACAGGGACAAAGAGCCCGCGACTAGTTCCTATTGCGATGCCAATGTCGTAGTATTCTCTCGTTACTATGTCTTCACCGTCGATATAAGAGTTTATCATAGGAAACGTTTCTAGCGCCGAGACAGCAGCCCTTACGAAGAAAGACATAAACCCTAGCTTCGTGCCATGCTTAGCTTTGAAGGCCTCCTGGAAGGCGCTTCTAAGCGTCATGATCTGTGTCATATCGACTTCGTTGAACGTCGTAAGCATAGCAGCCTCGTGCTGCGCCTCGACAAGACGCGAAGCGATGACACGGCGTATCTTCGACATCTTCTCCCGCGATTCTTTGCGTTCCCCAGCGTTGCGCTTTACGGCCTTCCTAGGAGCAGGAGGCACCATATTTTTCTGTGGGGCTTCGGCAGCCTTAGGCTCTTCTTGTTTTTTTTGCTCTTCAGACTCCTGCGCAACAGGCTTCTGCTCTTCTTCGTCGTTGGGAGATAGAAGATCGTCGAGGAACCTGCCTTTGTCGATACGAGAACCTTGCTGTTTTGTGTCTTCTAAGGTTTTGTTTTCTTCTTCTGATGGTTTTTCTACCATTATAACCTCTTGTTTTTGTTGTGTATCGTTAACTATGGCGGGAGCTTCGGCGTGGGCGCTATCGACATGACCGATGACCTGTCCTATTGTGACGGTGTCGTCGACGTTGACACTAAGGGATAGCTTTCCAGCATGGGGAGCATATAGAACCTGGTTGACCTTGTCGGTCTCGAATTCTAAAATCTCTTCATCCTCTGCGACGAAAGCTCCAGACTCTTTTAAGATGGTGCTCACCGTAGCTTCTGTGATGGATTCTCCCATATGCGGGACTTTTATTTCGGACTTCATAATTTCGTTGTTCCTTAGTTTTTATCCTCGTACGTTGTGGCTTCGGGATACGGTGATTATCTCTTCATCAATATCGCCGAATATAGCACGCATAATTTCTGCACCCTGTTTTTTGTGGAGGGCATAAGACCCCGCCGCTGGCGAAGCGCTGCGCTCCCTGCCGACATACGACAGCGTAGTGCCTTCGGGGATGATATCATTGAGCTGTGGACGCATGAAGTCCCACGCACCCATGTTGCTAGGCTCGTCCTGGACCCACAAGATTTTTTTGCATCCACCATAGGCGCCTATTGCAGACTTGATCTTATCGATATTAAGAGGGTACAGCTGCTCAAGGCGTAATATCGCCGTGGTTTTGTTGTTGAAATTCTTACGCTCGGCGATGAGGTCGTAGTATATCCTGCCACTGCATAGTATCACCTTAGAAGCATTGCTAGGAGGCTCGGGGTCAGGAAGGACCTCTTCGAAAGTTCCTGTCGCTAGGTCGTCGAGGCTGCTAACACATCCGGGATATCTAAGAAGACCTTTCGGAGTGAAGACAATAAGAGGTTTCTTGATGGTTCGCAGCGCTTGTCGGCGTAGGAGATGGAATAGCTGCGCTGGAGTCGTAGGGTTTGTGACCTGGATGTTTAGGTCGCCGGAAAGCTGAAGGAAACGCTCTATCCTCGCAGAAGAATGCTCAGGACCCTGACCCTCATAGCCGTGAGGAAGGAACATCACAAGGTTGGAGCGTACGCCCCACTTCTGCTCGCTAGTAGCGATAAACTGGTCGATGACTATCTGTGCGCCGTTGCTGAAATCTCCGAACTGTGCCTCCCAGATGACTAAAGCATCGAGATTCGCAGCACTATACCCATATTCGAAGCCAAGGACGCCGAACTCCGAAAGGGGAGAATTGAATACTTCAAAAACGCCCTGTCCCTTCCTAAGATGCCTTAAAGGGAAGTATCGTAGGTTTTTTACTTGGTCGGTCCATGAAGAATGCCTGTGGCTGAAAGTTCCGCGTCGTGAGTCCTGACCAGAAAGCCTAATGTGGTGCCCTTCATTGAGGAGCGACGCCATAGCAAGATGCTCGCCCATTCCCCAGTCGATGCTCTTGACGTCGGAGCCTTCTTGGACCATCTCAAGCCTGGAAGTAATGAGATTTATAAGCTTCTTGTGGATCGTCAAACCTTCAGGGACGGTACAAAAAGCTTTGGCGAGGGTGACGATGGTTTTGCCGTCGACACCAGTCTTCGCAGGCTCAAAGAGCCTTCTCTCAGTGTCGAGGAGCTCTTCGCGGCTGGGCGGCTTCCACGACGGCGTAGCGCTGCCCTCGCTTTCGAGGAACGAAGCCTTGCTGCCTTTAAGAGACTTTTGTAACGATTCTTTGAACTCTTTCTCGAGACGCTCTGCCATATATTTCTCTATGACGCCAGTAGCGATAAGCTCATCACGATATAATTCGCGGATAGGCTTTTTCTTCTTGATAAGCTGATATTCTATTGGCTGAGTAAAGGACGGCTCGTCGCCCTCATTGTGACCCCACTTGCGATAACAGTGCATGTTGATGACAACGTCGCAATGGAAATGCTGTCTAAACTCCACGGCGAGCATCGTAGCAAAGACACACTCTTCAGGATGCTCGGCGTTGACATGGAAGACCGGAGCGCCGAAGGTATGCGCTATATCAGAAGAAAAACGCGTAGAACGTCCATTCTTCGGCAACGTTGTAAACCCTATGTTGTTGTCGATGATGACATGTATGGTGCCACCAGTGCTATAACCTAAAAGGTTGCACATCTGCATCGTCTCATAAACGACGCCCTGCCCAGCAAATGAGGCGTCACCATGGATGAGGATAGGGACTATACGAGAACGCTCAATGTCGGCGTCACGTTGCTGATGAGAACGTACATACCCCTGGACGACAGGGTCTACAGATTCGAGATGGCTGGAGTTGTCAACAAGACGTATACGGGCTTTGTTGCCGCCGGAAGTGGTAACGTCGGAGAAGAAACCTTTATGATATTTGACGTCGCCGCTTCCCTGGAAAAACTCTGGGACATAACTTTCCTCGAACTGTGAAAATAAGTCGGCATGCGATTTTTGAAGGACGTTGGCGAGGACGTTTAGCCTGCCACGATGCGCCATCCCTATGATGAATGTCTCCATCCCCAGCGACGTGCCGGATTCTAATATAGCAACTAACAAAGGAATAAGAGTCTCACCACCCTCGATGGAAAACCTTTTCTGGCCGACATATTTCGTATGAAGGAACGTCTCAAAAAGCTCGGATTTGTTGAGATGGTGGAGGATTAGCTGCTTGTCTTCGATAGTAAGCTGCGGCTTCGAACGTATTGGCTCGAGATGCTGCTGGATCCATTGCTCTACATCAGGATTGTTGAAGCCCATATACTCGACACCGATATTAGAACAATATGTGTCTTTCAAAGCAGCGATAATGTCGCTAAGAGGAGCATTGGCGACGTCGAGGATGCCACACGTAGGGAATGTCTCACCAAGGTCTTCGTCGACAAAACCTAGAGCGCTAAGCTGTAGCTGGGGAGCATCGTCGATGGTGACAGGCTCGGCGGCGACAGGATTGACATCGGCAAGAAGATACCCATATGAACGATATGCGTCGATGAGGCCCTTAACACGCAGACCCTTGATGGTATCACCGTCTTCGGCAGAGACAGGCCCAGCGGCGGCAACAGGGACAGCAGCGCTTTTAACGGGCGAGGCGTCATGATTAGAAGAAAAAGCATGACGACGAGGAGGAACAGAATTCTTGTCCATGTTAGAAAAAAAATGCCGCCACGACACAGGAACATCACTAGGACTCTTCTGATATTCGACATACAGCTGCTCGAAAAGCTCGATGTTGGCAGTGTCGATGTTTTGTGGTGTGCCTTCGCTCATAATACCCCTAAAATTTCAACCTTTTGCTATATATAATGTATTATACATATTATATGTACCTTGAGGAAGAAATATTTTAAAAGATTTTTTTCTTAGATAAGATATAAAAAGATTCACAAAAAATGCAGATTGTGGTAAACGGGTTCTCAGCAAAAAATAAGATAAGGTTAGCAAAGGAATAAATATGGGATTACGAAGCGATAGACTTAAAAAGCTCGAGGCAGAACTCGAAGACCTAGAAAATTGGATGAAACTGGGGCTCGTCCCCAAAGGCGACATAGAAAAACATAAGGAAGAGATCAAGGCAATAAAAGCTAGGGTCAAAGATGAAAAAATACGCCTTAAATCCCTTAAAGATACCGATGACGATGAAGAGCATGTCGCACCAAGGCGTAATGTCCAGAGGTCGTCTTTTGCCGAAACGGCACCCATGAACGATATGCACGTCGGAAACGGCAACAGCAATAACAACCACGATGAATCTTCTTCGGATATCGAAGACGAAGCATTCGAAACGCCGGCAAACGACAAAGACAAGGATGATGACGACGACGATAGCGATGCCTTCAGCGATAGAGGACGCTTCCGCCGTGGATGGACTCGTGATATCTTAGACCCCGACTCCAATGAATGGTGAGAATCACAGGTTGTCAACTTACAGGGGTGTAGATCCTCACTCACTGTCACTGTCACTACCACTGTAATAAGATGCTTCAGGAGAAGGATCTCTAGTAGTAGGCGTTGTGGATATTGGATGAGACACGCTGCCCGATGCTTGAGACACGTCGTGAATAGTAGGTTGATACGTTGCTTCTGTATTAATATGATTAATAATTTCATCGAGCTTTCCATAGATAATATTCATTTGTCTATGAAAGTTCGTTGTAAGCTTTCCCGATTCTTCTTGGGCTTCCTTAAGATCTTTTCGTAGAGTAGAAAGCTCTTCGGAAAGACCAGCAGAAGCTAAACATTCAATACCGCTAGTCTTTTCAGAAATACTTTCTTCAAGCGACCGTGTTTTTTCGGCGAGGCTTTTTTCAAGACCATTTATTTTTCCAGAGAGACCTTCAAATTGACGAAGAGCGCCTTGTAAAGATTTGATTTCCGCAGAGATTCCTGAAAACTTTGTAGTATCTGTTCCTTTGTAATCGACTAAGTCTTTTTTGTGGCTAGCGAGCGCTGTTTGAAGCTGCAGAAGGTCTTTTACTGCAGAGCCCAGAGCTGCTTTATGTTCGCCTGTAAGTCTTTCAATTTTATCATCAAGAGTTTTTTGTTGCGCGCCTAAATCGCCGATATCCTTCGCTTTTTCGGATAGCCCAGCATCGATACTTTTCCTTAGACCTTCTAATCCTTCACTAAGCTTTTTGTCGTCATCGGAAGATTTACTTTCCAAGGCTTTTAAGCGCGCCTCAAGCGGCGCAAGTCTTTGGCGTATAGCTTCGAGATCAGAATTGCTGCTGTGGTCATCGGGAGTTTCTGGTAGTTCAGCGATGCTAGCGCGTAGCGAAGCGATCTCAGCACTTAAATCTTCATGGCCGTGCTCAGGGATCTCTACTGTATCTGATGCCGCAGGTTTTTCAGCAACGGACTCTTCGGGCTTATTTTCTACTTTCTCTGGCGAAAAAAAACTAGGATATATAAAACCAACAATAGAGCCGAACAACGTCCCTACAGCAGCTTCCACAGCATAGATGACATGACTTTTGGCGTCTTCATAAGAGCGACGCTCGGAATTGGCCCTGATATTGCAAAAGGCTACAGCAGAGAATGTGATAACAGCAGCAACAGTATGATATGCCATGTCTATGGCAGAGAAAATAGACTGCGCGAGAAGAGCGACAACACTCGATGCACCTTTAGAAAGGACAGTTCCTTCGCCGTGTAAATCAGAAATCCAATTTGCAGAGGTCCTGCTTAACGCAAAATCAGTAGATAATAAGTTGACGCTCGCCATAACAAAGCCCTCGAAAATAATTGCATAACTGATGTTAAGCGCTAATCTTGCTTTAGTGGTGTAGCGAAAGGGTCAAGATGTAAGTGCTTCCGACGAGCCAAGCTCTGAAGAGCTGGGCGAGAAGGAATACGCAACAGATTGCTCCTTGTAGCACGCCAATAAAGTGAGAGAAGCTCATAACGTCAGTGTATAATCAACTCCTAACGTTTTATCAAGGATATCATTTTTAACGCAAGAAAACTTTTTATAAAAAGAACCTCAGAAACACCCTAGAAACATATAATAAAAATTTTAAAACCTCGAGCACAACGCTTTCGGGAAGTTCTCTGAAAACAGATAATTATCTAAGTATCAAGCCACCCAAATAAGCTATAGTAAGAGCAAGCGAGGGCATTGCTGCCGCTGCTGTCGTATTAATAGAGCGCCGTAGAGATGACATTGCAACAGTCGCGTCTTCCGAATTTTTAAGAAGTAATTTCATGAGCTCTTCTAAACATTTTTTAATATCGACGATGCTAGTTTTAATAGCGACATGACGCTCTTCAACGCTAGCGCTCAGAGCTTTTTTGGAGAGGGCTATAGCAATGGATTCTTCTAGTGTACTTAATGCTTCAAGCGTGGCTTTAGTCTCAACATCGGCGCTGTCGGCCTTCTGTTCAAGAAGACCATATAGTGGCTTAAGCGCTTCATCGATAGCAGCTTTTATACCAGCATTTTTTAGAGATTCAACATCTTTCTTCAGCGACGCGATCTCTTTCGCCGTTTTTTCAGCGGTGAGTCTTGCTTTCAGCGCCGGGAACTCGGCGCGAGCTTTTTTTATGAGACAGTAGTGTAGGCATGCTCTCTGTATCTTAGTGGTGGCTGCTTCTTTTTTTTGTTCAGCTGCTTCAGCACGACGCGACACAGCGTCGGGGTCCATGATATCGTAGGGCATTTCTTTGGTATTTATGTGCTTGGCGGCGATGTCCGGCCTGAAGAGGCCTACGAGCGACCCGCAAGGTATCGCTATGGCGAGAGTTTTGGCGTGTCTAAGGTGTCTCCCGGCAATCTCGGCAGAAAACCGCTCGCCGTTGATATTTTTTACTATCAGGACCTTCTCGGCGAGAAGTACGGCACCGACGCCGCCGGCAGCGAGAAGATGACATACAGTGTCGATGGCAGCAAATATAGAATATGTCACTGCTGCTACGGCTCTTGTGGCGAAATGTTTTTGTAGAGACGAAGAGCTTTCATTCCAGTCGTGGATTTTCATGGAAATTGTGTTGCTTAGTGACGCGTCATGTGATATCGCTTGTATTTTCATAATTACCTCGCCTTGTAAACTATTAATTTAAAAAGATTAGTGTAGCAGATATATGTATTTTTTGTAAGAAAAAAGGACGACGATAACTTTATCCTTCACTTTTGATAGCGAAATACGATATATATATTCTCTAACATTTACCCTCGGGAGACCAAAACGATGAAAAAACGTATCATTGGCGATTACAACATAATCAAACAGATAGGACAGGGGGCTCTAGGGACGGTATGCCTTGCAGAACACCGCTTTATGAAGAAACAGTATGCGCTTAAAGTTCTACCAGAAGAACTCGCCGCCGATAGAGCCTTTATAAAACGTTTTGAGAAAGAAATAAAAACACTCTCGACACTAGACCATCCTCATATCGTAAAAGTCCATAATGTATCATCAGCGAAAGGGACATACTTCCTTGTCACCGACTGTGTCGTCGATGATATGGGCGAGACGACAAACCTCGCACAGTATATCACCACACACGAAGGGCCTATAGCAGAAGATGAGCTCGTCAGGATGCTTAAACAGGTCGTCGGTGCTCTCGATCATATACACACAAGGACGCAAGGCGAAGGCGCTATGGCACACCGCGGACTTAAGCTTAACAACGTCCTTGTTGGCAAAGGAAAGAAGGGCGTCGATCTTTTCCTCTCAGACTGCGGACTTTCTAACGTAATAGGTTCCGGTGCTGTACTATCTAGAGCATATAAAGCCCTTGGCGATACCCTCGACGTCACCGTTGTAGAGACGACGAAAGGCGGCGAAGAAAAATACCCATCGAAACCATCAGACCCAGAAAATGTACAACGCCTAAATAACTCCTTCCTGCAACACCTTGCATTCCTCGCACCAGAACAAAGAAATACGAACGGTGCCGTCGCAGCTGTCAGCTCCGATATCTATGCCTTCGGCGTCATGACATACTACCTGATAACAGGGGAATACCCAGAAGGTATCTTCGACATGCCTTCAGCGCTACGCCCAGAATACCGACTTCCATGGGATGACTTTATAAAAGCATGCATGCAAAAAGATCCCGCTAGGCGTCCTACGTCACTGCTAGGGGCTTTCGACGACCTCCTAAACCAAAGACATAACAATGAAGATGGTTTCGTGACATATACCATGAAGAAACCACAGCCCAAGACAACAGAGAAAATAGAAGAAAAAGAACTCGTTGCCGTTGGCGCAATAAAAGCTCCAGCAAAGCAAGAGAAAAATAAAGCCTCGGAGCCTAAAGCCCTCCTCGCCGAGATGTCGGATTTAAAACCAGCGATAAAAGAAAAAGCCCTAGAAACACCAACATACGAAGAAGATCCAGCAGCAACGATTCGTGTAGACCGTAGCGTTACACACTACGAGCCCGAGCCAGTGAAACATATCGATATAGAACCTATCATGACTGATATGGTGGTGATAAAAGGTGGGAAATTCTTCCGCGGAAGTAACGACGGAAATAGAGACGAGATGCCACGACACGAAGTGAATATCGAAAGCATAGCAGTAGACATCCACCCCGTAACAAACGAACAATTTATCCGCTTCCTGGAAGCTATGGGAGGGGAGAAAGACGTTAATAACAACGACACCATACAACTCCGCGAGTCTAGGATAAATCGTCGCGCAGGAAGCCTCTCAATAGAATCAGGATACGGAAAACACCCAGCAGCAGGAGTTACATGGTACGGCGCCGTGGCATACGCAAAATGGGTGGGAAAACGACTTCCAACAGAAGCAGAATGGGAAATAGCAGCACGCGGAAGTAACGAAAATAGCCCGTTCCCAGTAGAAGGCGATATGGAGAAAACAAAAGCTAACTACTTCAGCTCCGATACCATAGCAGTGAAAAGCTATGCGCCAAGCAATAACGGACTATACGATATCGTCGGAAATGTATACGAATGGTGCCAAGATTGGTACGGATATAACTACTACGAAGCTTCGGAACAAGAACCTAATGATCCTCAAGGTCCTATACAAGGCGTATACCGCGTACTTCGTGGGGGTTGCTGGAAAAGTCTTAAAGAAGACCTTAGATGCTCACACAGACATCGCAATAACCCTGGAGCAGCAAACAGCACCTGCGGGTTCCGATGCGTTTCTAATGTAGAGTAGATTAGCGTATAGGAAAAAGCAGGATTTTTACCACAGAGCCACGGAGAACACAGAGAGAAAAAAGAATATGGCTGGGGGATTTTCCCCCAGACCCCCGTTTTTGAACGGTAAACTGTTAATGGTGAATTGCAAACTTTTTAAAATCCTCGGGGTCCTAGGGGTGAAACCCCTAGCCCGCCCACCTTCCTCTCTGTGTTCTCTGTGGTAAAAATTTCTATTACGAACGCCTAAAAAGATAGGGGATAAACTAGTTTAAAAAATGAAAACGATGCAAAAAAAAGCCATAGTAGTACACTCTGGAGGCATGGACTCAACAATATGCCTGGCTCTCGCCATGAAAAAATACCACAACGACGATATCCTAAGCGTAACATTTTCATACGGACAACGACACTCCACAGAAATCGATGCCGCAAAAAAGATATGTGAAGACTGGAATATCGATAACAAAATAATACCTCTAGACTTCCTCGCAACGCTGACAGACAACGCGCTGATCGGCAACGACACAGAAATACAGCACCCCAAAGAAACCGCTCCCAACACCCTCGTAGTAGGGCGTAACGGCCTGATGGCACGCCTTTCAGCAATACATGTCAACAGCCTCGGCGGCAACACAATATTTATGGGAGTCGTCTTTCCAGACAACTCGGGATACCGCGACTGCTCACGAGAATATATGGACCTCATGGAGCAGATCCTCCGCATAGATCTTGATGACAATACCTTCACAATACAGACGCCACTAGTCACTATGACGAAAAAAGAGACAATAGCACTTGCCAACGATCTCAACATCTTGGAATACATCGTTGAAAATACAATAACATGCTACGAAGGCATAAAACACCCAGGTTGCCAAAAATGCCCAGCATGCATACTCCGCAATAACGGTCTCGCTGATTTTATTGATTCCGATGAAAATCAATGAGAAATTCGACATCTCTGCCACGAAGGTAGAGGCCCTCATGATAAAAATCAAAGAACTTGGGATATGCCTCGACGACATCGACGAAAGCTTCTCTCGCGGCAGTGGTAAGGGCGGGCAAAAGATAAACAAGACTTCTAGTAGCGTACATCTCCATCATATCCCTACAGGCCTAAACGTCACGTGTCAGCGTGAGCGGCAACGTAACAAAAATAGATTTATAGCATTAAGAGCCCTCGTAGAGAAGATAGATGAACATCTCCATCCAGGAACTACAGAAAAATCCGCTGCCCTAGCGAAAATACGTAAACAAAAAAGCCGCCGCCGACGTAAAAGCGACAAGAAACACAACGTTTCAGAGCAAAACAAAACCCTCTGACGAATACGCCAGAGGGCTTTTATTTACGCTTGAACTTCAAGCGGTTGAAGCTTAGGAGGGCTCTCGATAAGCTCTTGTAGAAATCGTTTTCTACACGTATATTCAATTCTGCTTATATACTGTTGTGTCACTTCTGAAATATCTAAAAGGTTTCTATCTCTATTAGAGGCTTCAAGAGGAATGAAACTCCAATAATGAGAGGCCTTTTTATTGAGCCCTTTTGATTCATAGTACTCAGCAAGGGGCTTGCATGCTTCTGAGTCGCCTTGGCTTACTATAGCATCGAGAAGCTTGATGCCAAGACCTATTGTAGCATCATCTTTGCTATTGAGACATTCGTGGCCTTTAGATGAAAGGGCCTTGAGTTGTTCCATAGCTTTGTTAGAGACTTTCACGGCGATAATGGTTAAAGGTATCTTCGTAGCAATGAAACCCACAACGATAGCACTGAAAGAAATGGAAGTAATAGTTCCAAAGATAACACCAGCGGCTAACCCAAGAGAAATAGTACGAATAAGATCACCTACAAACGCGATGGTCTTCGCAGTCGTTTTATTCTTATTGAAAATGGCAATAGATTCGCCGATGGTTTTTCCGTTGCCGAGAGAAACAGAAAGATCTTCAACTGAAAATGGCGATCTTGAAATTATTGGTTGTATTTCCGTAGTCATCATGCTTCATGGTAAAATATTAAATTACTATCATCAGACATTATGGGATATAAAGCAATGATAATAAATATTTTATGCATATTTCAGCGGTGGCGCTATAGCGCCTACGCTGAGATGACTACGACAAAGCACTCCAAAGCGTTTTTGCGCAGCAAAAAAAGCGCTTTGGAGTGCTTTGTCGTTGCGCATCCGATGTCATTACATGGGGAGTCCAGAGGAGAACCTCTCCTCTGGCGGGAGGGGTGTGGGGAGGGCAGCGTCCCTCCCCACTAGACGAGGGTTTTTTCGGGGAGGAGCTTACGTTTTTCTAGGGATGTGCGCAGGTCGCGGTTGTTATCTTTGTCGAGGGATCCCGAGTTTAGGAGCCATTGTATATAGTCATTGGGGAGTTCTTCTAGGCGTCGTCCTTTGTGTTTCCCGAAGGGCATGGTGTTTATTTCTTGTGGCTTTTTCATGAGGATATGCGCCTCTTGTGGTGTGAGGCCTGGCGTCATGGCACAGAAGACTTCGTATAGCACGACTACATCATCGAGGGCCCTGTGGGCGTTGTTGGCTTCTATTTCGTATATCTCACGGAGATACTGCAGGGAATGCTTCGGAAGGTCAGGACGGTACCTTCTTGCCCATTTAAGGGTATCGAGGTATTCCCAGGTTGTTGGGAGGATGACGTCGTGTTTCTCGCATTCGTGTCTCAAAAAGTGGACGTCGAAGCCGTCGTTGTTGTGGGCGATAAGGATGGCGTCGTCGCCGCAGAAGAGAAGGAATCGTTCCCAGACTTGTGCGAAGCCTTGTGCTTCGGACACCATTTCATCGGTAATGCCGTGTATCGCAGTAGCGCTTTCGGGGATATGACATCCAGGGTTTATAAGCTCGGAAAAGCCAACGTTGCTGTCGGGGTCGTAGCCGGCAAGCTCTATGATGCTGTCCTTGCCGAAAGTTACTCCTGTTGTTTCTGTGTCGTAGAAAATAGCTTTGTTCATCACTTTAATCCTTTATTCTATACAAAAAATAAGTATATCAAGGAGTAAGATTAAAAAGAAAGGGGCGTGATGGCGCTACGCGCGCCCCTGTCTTCCGTCTTCGCATCTATCCTAGTGGCGGTGCTGTTGGACCTTCTTGTACGAGTAGATCATCATCATCAGGAGGAGCGATTGCTTCTTCTTCTGCTACAGGTTGTACTAAACGAATTTTAGGCTCTACTGTAGTTTGATGTCCTAATATTGCAGGACTAGCAGCATCTCTTTTAACGGAAAAAAACGGCTGCTGATGCCCTTCCTGGTCAATTGATCGTTTTTCTTTAGCTATGTCAGCATTGCCAGCTTTGTTGATGTTGTCAATACCAACCCCTTTCAAGAATATCGCTGTGGCAAGGCCTCCAAGAACAAAAGCCCCTCCAGCGATCATAGCGCCATTAGATGCTATAACAGCACCTACAATAGCAAACACAGCCCCTGCGGCAATGGCCACCTTCGATGTTAATGCTATCTTACGATAAAGTAATGATCTTTTATTAACACCTTTCCATAGAGATACAATTTTATTGATATGTTTGAAGTGAGGGTTTTGTTCGCCACATTCATCGCTTTTTATTCTTTCAAGCACTCTGCCTGCATTTTTAATTGTCTCGGAATCTTCTCGTAATGCAAGGAGTTTAGTTAAGTCGTTTCCGATAAATTTCATGGCAATAAATAAAACTACTGAGCCAGCGCTACCAGCAGCGGCGCGTTTAGCTTTACTGGGTTTATCACCCTCTTGAGAGTCAGTGTCACTGTCAGGAGCTGGAGTTGCTCTTCGTACACCTCTTGATGAACCTCCAATAGCAACTGTAGTTCTTTTGTAGCTGAAGTTTGTACCTGCAGAAGGCCTTGGGCTGCAACGGCCTGAACCGTAAGGTCCTGCACGGGATACTTGAGGACCGTCCGTAGTCGGTAACGGTTTAGAACAAGACTTTTCCAAGACAGATTGAAAAAGATCATTAAAAATCGAGTCTTCATACAATGAAGGTGCCGGACAGAAAACACCCGTACGTGGTTGAGTAGAATAAAAAGAACAAAGCTCACTAGGAACATTTAAAGGATCAAAACTAGACATTATAATTACCTCTTTGGTTAAGTTAAATTAATTACCACTATTATAACAAAGTCTCTAATTAATATCAAGATATTTATATTAGTTTATACAAAAACTTCATTACGGCTTTAAAAGTGGCCTTTACGACGTAGACTGCTTTTCTTGTACTTTTGCTTTAGCGAGCACTTCGTCGTAGGTGGTAGCACCGAGAGCTAGTGGCTCTATAGCTGGGAGAAATTCATTACACACGCGTTCTAGGGTTTTAAGGTAGTTATAAAAGAGCATTTCGTCGAGTTTTTTGTGCGTCGTAGGGATTACATTGCGGTAGAAAACGAGGTGTGTTGTCTCGTCCATCCCAAATCCTGGCATATCGATTTCTTTGTTGATATAGTGAAGTAGACGTCCTACGCTTCCGAAGAGTTTTTCTTGTACTTCATAGGGCATAAAAGCGATAAGTTGTACGAGTTTTCCGTCGTTGAGGGTCCTTAAAAACACTGCGATGTCGCGTTTCTCGACGGTTATGATGAAGTATATCTGCCCTGTTTCTTCCTGAACCTGGGCATTATACCCGTCTTTTTTGAGGACGGCGAGGATTTCAGGTATCGTAGCGTTTATCATATTGCTATGCCGGGGATGGCATTATTTGCTGAAGTGTCACTGATGATGTTCGGGTTATTGGTCGTTGGCATCGTCGTCATATCGTCTTCGGTAGGCATGACATACAAATTACAAGAGCTTAGCAGTACGGCACACACAAAAAAACAGCATATCGTCTTAATCATAGCATAATACCTTAATGTTTTACGGTTTTAGAGATTCAATTATATGCTTTTTCTCACTATCCCGCAAGAAAATTCCTACTCCGAACTCCGAACTATTTAACAATATACTTTGAGATCTTCCCTGCGAGGTTTGTGGGGATATCAGCTTGTATAACGACGTCATTTTCGTCGTATTCTTGCGACAGTATTTTTCCTCCGCTGATGATCTCGGTGACGACATGATAATCGCTTTGTGGGATACGCACGTTGACGATTTTCCTTCGCGATCGGAGCTCTTGTGATATTGCTTCCATGAGGTCGTCGAAACCTTCGTGTTTCAGCGCGGAGACCACCACGGTGTTTTTGTACCGCAGACGCATATAGTTAGCTCTTTCGTTGTCGTGGCACAGGTCGATTTTGTTGAGGACGGTTATCATAGGCTTCTCGTCGGCGCCGAGTTCTTTAAGGACGGCGCGAGTTGCCACGATATGTTCGTCGGCAAGGTGGTCACTGACATCTACGAGGTTTATTAGTACATCGGCGTCGGTGGCTTCCTCTAGGGTGCTTCTGAATGCTTCGACGAGGGTGTGTGGCAGTTTCCTGATAAACCCTACGGTGTCGATGAGAAGGATGTCTTGATGGTTCGGTAGCGTATAGCGTCGTGTTGTGGTGTCTAAGGTGGCGAAAAGCTTGTCTTCGACGAAGACGTCAGCATCGGTGAGGGCATTGAGTAGCGTAGACTTTCCGGCGTTGGTATATCCTATTATGGCGAAAGTCGGTATCTCGGAGCGTTCGCGCGAAACATGTTGCGTCTCACGGTGCTGCCGCACCTCTTTAAGGTCATTTTTTAGCTTGCTGATCTTTTTCTTAAGAAGGCTTCTGTCGATCTCAATCTGCTTCTCGCCGTCGCCTTTAAGGAAAAGTCCACCGCCACGCTGACGATCGAGGTGCTCCCATAGGTTCTTAAGGCGCGGATACTGATAACGTGTCTTTGCAAGCTCTATCTGCAGCTGCGCCTCTTTAGTGTGGGCGCGTTTGGCGAAAACTTCGAGGATAAGCTCCGTCCTGTCGATGACAGGGCAGCCGAACTTCTCTTCGAGGTTGCGTTGCTGGCCAGGAAGGACTTCGTCGTCGAGGATGATAAGGTCGGCTTCGAGATCATGGGCGCTGGCGACAAGCTCTTCGACCTTGCCTTTGGTGATATACGTCGAAGAATCATACTTGCGAAGATAACAATGGCTCTTATCGACAACACCGACACCAAGCGTGTCAGCAAGAAGCTCAAGCTCGTCGAGATGATCGCCACAAACATTCTTCTCCGAAGACTTCATATATATTCCTATCAAAAACGCGCGCTGTGCTGGAGCACTTTCGTCGGCAAACATAGCACGACGCTCTTCGGGATTCTGTTCTATCTTCATACTATAAGGCTCCTCTCTTTTTCATAACACGTTATAGCATCTATAACCCATAATTGCTACATAATTTCGTTGTTATTTACGATGCTATAAGTTATACTTTTTCTTTGGTGTAGGAGAAAAAATGAGATATAAGACTTTCAAGATCACAGCATTGGGGTGCAGGGCTAACCAGTACGAAGCGCAGGCAATGGCCGACCAGCTTCGGGCTCTCGGCTGCCGTGAAGCTGCTGATAGCGAGGTTGCCGATGTTTGTATTGTCAACAGCTGTACCGTCACTGACTCTGCTGACAAGAAAAGCAGGTATCTTATCAGGAGGTTTGCTAAAGAAAATCCCGGCGCTACTATCGTCGTCACCGGATGCATGGCAGAACGTATTCCTGACCTCGCCGAAAAGGTCCCTGAAGTCGACCACGTCGTCGGCAACAAAGACAAAGAACACCTTATCTCTATACTGTTCCCCGAGCTTGAAAAGCTTCCGGAGTTTACCATAAAGTCCTTCGAAGGACACACCAGAGCCTTTGTTAAAATACAAGATGGATGCAACTCCTTCTGCACATACTGCATAATACCATACGTCCGTGGAAGGTCGCGGTCGCGGAAGGTCGAAGATATCGTAAAAGAGGTCCAGAGGCTTGTCGACAGCGGATACAAAGAGGTCGTCCTTACAGGGATAAATATTGGCGACTATGAAGATGGCACAAAGACGCTGGCGGACCTCATACGCGCAATCGATGGTGTCGATGGACTTGAAAGGCTACGGCTTTCGTCAATAGACCCCAACGACTTCGACGATGACCTTTACGATGCTCTTATGACGAGCAGAACGACATGCCCTTCGTTGCACCTTGTCCTACAGTCGGGATCGAACGCTGTCCTTAAGAAGATGAATAGGAAGTATAGTCGCCACGACTATTATGATGTCGTCGAAAGGTTCCGCAATGGCAATGCTGACTTTACCTTCACCACCGACATCATCGTAGGGTTTCCCGGAGAGACGGAGAAGGATTTTCAAGATACCATTGACGTCGTACAAGAAGTAGGTTTCGTCCACGCCCATATCTTTCCATACAGCGACAGACCCGGAACGATAGCCTCGAAATACGAAGAAAAAATCTCCGCAGCAACGATAAAAGAGCGTAAAGAGACACTTTCTCGTGTTGCTAACAACACAGCATATGATATACGAGAGAGGTATATAGGAAAAACAATGCAGGTCTTGATAGAAAACGGCTCTAAAGGACATACCGAAAATTTCTTGCCGGCTATAGTCAATGAAGGCAAAGCAAATACAATGGTAAAGGTTCTACTTGTAGAAAATACCCAAGAAGCGTTAATAGGAAAAATATGAAGATAAAAATAGCAACAAAACTTCGACCTTTTACACATACAACAGGTATGCCAATGATGCTGCCAGGATCGACGATTGCCGTCACGGCTTTTCCCACGAGCCTTGAATTTCGCGACCTTACCTCCGCCACAGAAAATATTATCAGACTACGCGGAACTGAGGGAGGCGTCGACGCTTTTATGGTCGTCGAAGACCTTGAAAAGGGACGCGTTACAGTTTCCGGAAAGTCTAATAAGGGTGTTTTTCGTTATTCTATTGTTTTTGTTGACGAAGCAATTAGCATTGTCGTTGAAAAAGGAGATATTAAATTTTCCGACCTTCCAAAGGGTTTCGTTATAAAAGATTCTGTTCCAAAGATGCAAATTCCTATCGAGCGTCTATCTTTAGGATGCCATAAGAAGCAAGACTGGGATTTGGTTACTCGACGTCTACAGCTCGACGAAATTTTGCCGCACCTTCTACGCCTTGGCAGTATGATGCATTCTACTGACGAAGATATCCATGACGGCACCTTTTCTCTTCTTGATGAGTGCTCATCTGCTATACTGTCTCGTGACAAGGAAGCCATTTCTCCTGCATTGCAAAACCTTATAAAAGGCGCCTTCTATGGTATAATGGTGCCACGTGTTTCTGACGGACACCAAGGTCTTATTTCCGAAGGCACTCTTCCTTCTGAGAGCTGCGCTCCACAGCTTCTTTTACGTACATCCGATATCATACACTCGCTTTTCATCCATCAAGAAGGCACGACGATATCACTTCTTCCGATGTTGCCAATAGAACTTCATTGTGGTAGATTCGTTGATGTTTCTTGTGGTGATATTGGAACAATATCATTTGAATGGACGAAGAAGCTCCTTCGCCGTGCAATCTTCCGTAGCACATACGATGGACCCGTGACTTTTAACTTCCAAAACGCCCTTAAAACTTTCCGTCTCAGAACGAGTGCTAAAGGGCGCGGCACAACGGTTTCTTGTGGCGACAATTTAGATATTAAAGCTGGCATTGCGTACTATCTTGATAACTTCTGTAAGTGATAAAGTTAGAGCGCCTTTGTTTTTTTCTAAATAAGCTGTAATGTTTTCAAATAGTTTTTTGTTCCTACGAAGGAAGTTGTCAATATCGGTAATAATAATTTCTTGCTCTGCTATAAGAGTTAGTCCTGCAGCCATCTCTTCACGTGTTTTTTTGCTTTCAGTTCTATATATGTAGAGAGCGGCGATCATTTCAGAACTCCATTTAACAGTATCCCTGGTATTCTTTTTTTATAATAGTTTCACTACTAGAGAAAGGCACTCTTACGGCATCCTGTACACGACAATCTGTATCATCCGCGAGTGGTAGCACATGAATTACTGGTATTGGAGCATATATTGGAGACGCGTCGTCTTCATCTGTCCTTCTTCTTTTGGAAAGATGTTCGCAATTTCCACCTGAAAATTGTATTGCGAGTGTTTGTAATTGATGTGGTTGGTCAGGCTGGGCAGTAAATACATTTTCTTCCTCGAACTTTGGAGCAGGAATGGGGTCAGGTGAAGAAAAGCGGTCTGTATTTATAACGGAATTAGGGCCCTTTATAGAAGGGCCCTTTATAGAATAAGATTGTGAAAATTCTGGTAGTGTCATATGTTATGTCCTTTTTAAAAAGTTTTTTGTTGAACCTGAACGACTGTTTATGGGGCTAGCCAGGTTTAAATGATTATAACGGGAATATATTTGGATGCCGCAGTCTTTGTCCTTTTAGCATTCTTTCTTTTATATTAGCAACGCTGGTGGGATTAGTCATTTGATTAAAGAAACCTTTAGCCATCATGTCGATTTGATAAGCTATTATATCACTCAGAGAAGTATCATGTGGTGGTTGCTTAAATAATATGTATCTTTGAAGGCCTTCTTTAGTTGTAAATCTTGTACTATCTAAGAAACGAGCTTTTTGACAGACCTCTTCTTCGGTATAAAGTCTTTTTGCCTCTTCCTTAATAGATCTTTGTTTAGATTTTCTTTCCTTGGCTATTTGAGGGACTAAATTGCGGGGGTATCCGATAGTTTCTTTTGCGCTGTATTTTTTATGGGTCGTTATTTGTCCTGCCAATGCCATCACGAGAAAACTGTCTAGGTAGCTTTTTGATAGACGAGCGTAGATTTTTTTCTCCATTTCTGTTGATTCTATTATCTCATAACTCCTTCCTTTGCCGGCAGCTTTTTTTTTGGTTGAAGGGGCTCTTCGTACCACATCCGCACGGAACTGTACTCGAGATGTTTTTGAAATAATTCTTTTATTGGTTTGTGTAGTAAGCGTAACTTCAACAACTGCACGTATTGAAAGTTTTTGGAGCACTTCAGGAGAGACAGGGCGCGATGACGCGGGAGAAGAGACTGGTGAAAAAAACTCCTTATTGCCTCCGAGTTTCGGTAGCGCACCCATTAAATTGTGAGCAGATATAGGTTTTGGAGCTATAAACAGCGAAGCAGTAGGTATAGAATTAACAGGAATAAATGAAGTTCTAAAATTTAAAGCAGCTATTTCCCTGACTAGTTTTCTATCTATAGCAAGTATTGCTTTTTCTTGTTTTGCCGTTTCTAGAGCATAGTGCCGTTCATGGTCAATCATAAGAAAGCTACCGCATGCAGTTGAAGGTTTTAATCCTGATGTTAGTGATGATGACATATCGTTCCTTTTTATTTTATCTGTTAAGGCTTAAGATGTTAGCATTTTCTTGGATTTGTGTCAAGGAGGTTGTATTGAAATTTGAGTTATCGAAAGTTCTTATCTCATTATTTTCATTTGGTTTTTAACTGATGTTACTCGCTAATCTTGTTTTAGTGGCGTAGCGAAAGGAATACGCAGCAGATCGCCCTTGCAGCACGCCAATAAAATGAGAGCGGCGCGTAAGGTCAGTTTTAAATGAAAATATCGGAGAATACAAAAGCGTAGTAGATCAATTTTGTAAAAATTGATATACTACGCTTTTGTATTCCATACCTCAGGTTTCTAAAGGAACAGGTTCCTTTGTCGGGAGGTTTTAAATAGCGGATAGGGATAGCGTTTAGCGGATAGATAGAAATATTCTAACTTTTCCTACTATACGCTATGCGCTATAACTATGCGCTAATAAAAGGGCTAGGCTGAAAGATGACAACGAAAGAAGATTATGAGCAGTTGTGTGACGAGGTTTGGAAGCATAATAAATGTTATTATGTCGACCATGCTCCTAGGATATCGGACTACGAGTATGATCTGCTGTTGAAGCGTGTCGAGGCTTTGGAAGCCGAGCATCCTGAGTGGGTGTCTGTGGCATCGCCGTCGCAGCGTGTCGGCGAGGCGCTTACTGATGGCTTCAAGAGCGTGAAGCATACATCTCCGATGCTTTCTTTGGGCAACACGTATTCTAAGGAAGAGCTAGGCGATTTCATCGCGAGGGTTCACAAGCTCCTTGAGAAGGACGACGTACTTTTCTCTGCAGAGCTTAAGATGGATGGTCTTTCAGTGTCTGTGCGTTATGAGAAAGGCGTCTTGGTGCGTGGCGCCACGAGGGGTAATGGCTACGAAGGCGATGACATTACTGCCAATGTCAAGACGATACACTCTTTGCCGCTGAAGCTCGTCGGTGATGATGTTCCCGATGTCGTAGAAGTCCGTGGCGAGGTGTATATGCCACACGAGGTTTTTGCTACTCTCAACGAAGAACGCGAAGCTTCTGGTGAGCAGCTTTGGGCAAACCCTCGTAATGCCGCCGCTGGGTCTTTGAAACTTCTGGATCCTAAAGAGGTTATTAAGCGACGCCTCGCTGTCGTTATGTATGCAGTTGTTGAAGAGTCATCAGGAAAGGTTACTACGCAGAGAGACGCACACCAGTTCTTGAAAAAGCATGGGCTTCCTGTCCTTGAAGTAGAGGCTGCTTGTAGAAGTATCGAGGATATATGGGCTTTCGTTGGTCGTGTTGAGTCGTTACGCCCTGAGCTTCCTTATGACATCGATGGTGTTGTCATCAAAGTCGATGATTTCAAAGACCATAAACGCCTAGGCGCCACAGGAAAGACGCCACGGTGGGCGGTGTCGTATAAGTTCGCTCCTGAGCAGGCGACGACGAAGATACATGCTATAACAGTGCAGGTTGGAAGAACGGGGACATTGACACCCGTCGCAGAGCTAGAGCCTGTCTTCCTCGCCGGCAGCACGATAGCACGGGCGACGCTGCACAACGAAGAAGAGGTGAAGCGCAAAGACATTAGGGTCGGCGATACCGTTGTCATCGAAAAAGGCGGCGACGTCATCCCCAAAGTAGTCGGTGTTGTCACTGAAAAAAGACCTTCGGAAACAATTCCATGGGCGATGCCTGAGCAGTGCCCATGCTGCAACAGCGGTGTTGTAAGGCGCCAAGGCGAGGTCGCCGTCAGGTGTTCTAATGTTTTGTGTCCAGAGCGTCAGCGGCGGTGTATAACGTATTTCGTCAGCAAAGGCGGAATGGACATCGACACCCTTGGCGAGAAGGTCGTCGAGCAGCTTATCGATAAAGGCCTCATTGTCAAAGTTTCCGACATCTACACCCTCACTGAAGAGCAGCTATTACAGCTCGAAGGCTTCAAAGAAAAAGCCGTGAAGAACCTCCTCGAAAGCATAGAGGCATCGAAAGATGTTCCTTTCTGGCATTTCATCATGGCATTAGGGATACCATACGTCGGTGCTGGCACAGCAGAGCTTCTTGCCAAGAAAGCCGGGACGATACAGAAGCTTATGGGCATGAAAAAAGAAGAACTCCTTGATGTCGGAGGTATCGGCGACAAGGTCGCCACTGCCGTGGTGACATATCTTAATGATGAAGGCTCTAAAGCAGAGATCGAAGAACTCCTTGCCAATGGTGTGCTTCCGCAGAAGGTCGAAGAAAATCTCTTTGCCGACCATCCTTTCACAGGGAAGACCTTCGTGATAACGGGCACCTTGGACAAATATACCCGCGATGAGGTAAAAACGATAATAAAAGAACGTGGTGGCAAGGTAACGGGATCGGTAAGTAAAAATACCGACTATGTTGTCGTCGGAGAATCGCCGGGGTCTAAGGCCGATAAAGCCAATAAACTTGGTGTCGATGTCCTCGATGAAGAAGCCTTTGAGAAAATGATATAAAAAAGGATTTCTTTATGGTAGAAAAAAGTGGATCGGTATCGCCGGGCGATGTCCATATTGATGTTGGTCAAGGCATCATTCAGGATGAAGTTGGTGTTATAAAGCTCAAAGGCGGTGTAGAGCTTAATGTCGGTTTTTTGAAAAACAAAGAGGCTGTCGACAGCCAGCATACCAAAGAAACGTGGCCTGTCGTCGCCAAAGGCATAATAAAGATGCTTAATCGGCGAGGTATCATCGACGGCGAAGGCAATTTCATCGGCGAAGAGGCGAGTATAACACGGAAAGATATAAAACATACCGTCAAAGAAGGCCATACAGTTACCTTTAAACACGGTAAAGCAGGAAAAATTGTTAGGCTAAGAAATAAAATCGTTAAAAATTCGTTGGCGGCGAATTCGAAGACGAAAGCAGCGTATAGAAAGTTTTTAAGGCTGTATAGCGACCTTGTCCCTGCTTCGATGTCTTCACACCGCTATACCGACAAAACTTCTGTCGCCAATGTCATTACCTTTGTTAGAGATCAGATATCTTCCCGCTTTGATCGCATACGTGGTCTAACGGACGGAACGAAAGCTATAGAAGGAAAAGAGATACCATCAAAGGGCGCTGGGATATTAGAGCTTAAAGAAGAAGAGTCTTTTGTCTCTGGTGTCAAAGATACGATGATTCAAGAGATGACAAAAAAGCTTGGAAAAGTGAAGAACGAATTGATGCAGGGAATCTCCGGACGTCTTGCCTCGGGGTATCCTCTGAGCATAGCAAAGAAGAGGTCAAAACAAAGAGATGTCACGGGGGAAAGGTATGACATAGGTAAAGATCTTTCCGAGAAGAAAAGGACTTTTGCCGTTAAACACGGGGAAACAACATTCAGGTATAAAGCATGGGGGTTCAGCGCTGGCACTACAGGTAAACGTATCCTTAAACCAGATATAACGACAGGGACGAGTCATCGCCTCGAAGGAGGACTTAAAGCCGACGACCTTAAAAACTTCTATATAGCGTCGTCGTCGTCGTCGGAGGGCAGTCCCGACATCATAGCGCGCCACGGTGTCATAGAAAACGAACAACAGTATATGGAGTATGTTCATCATATGACTAAGCTTGTCAAGATGGCAAGGCAGAAAAGTCCTGAAAAACCGGTTAGGATAATAAACCGTTCGTTATTGACAGACCTTCATGGCACACCGTTCAAGAAAGCTGGCGACAGCGATATGCTGAAAAAACAGGCTGGCTTGTTGAAAGATCAAAGCTACAGGGTTATTGCCTCGCTCAAAGACGTAGAGCTTGTCCATATAAACATCGCGACGAATACGATGTCGAGGATTCCAATCGTCAGCGAGATATCAGAGCGACGCTCTATGACAGCAAGCCGTAGAGGGTGGCTACAGCTTACGAAGTTTGTCCTGGAGGATGTGCTTAAGGCATTTCCTTCGTTAGAAGAACCGGACGAAAAAAGCACGCTAGGAGAATATGCAGTTATTCTTGATGAGCTGTCAGGCAAACTACAGGATGGTGAAGTCAAGGCTTCTGTCGATATTTTACGAGAGCTTCTTAAATATCAATTTTTGGATGTCGACCGTAGGAAATACAAAGAAGCATGCGACAAAAATTCTGATCTTCATGATTTGTGGGCGACAAAAGCCAAGAATACGGCGATAAGATCTCGCAAAGAGCTAAGCCGTAACGGCGAACATCTTATGCTGTCGATGCTACTAAAAAATCTCGGATGTGTAGAGACAATAAACTGTAAAAGTGGATGCGACAGAACCTCTATCGTCCATATGATGTCAACGGCACTATCACAGATGCTGCAAGAAGCAAAAGACGATTCCGAAAAGTGCGAAGCCATCACAAAGATGGCGTGTAACTTCGACAAGCTGACGGTAGAATTAGACAAACATATCGCCACTGCCGAAGAGTGGAAAGCTTACGTCGAAAGCCTTACGGAAGCTACCGATCATAAATCAGAGCAGCTTTTGCTTGCCGCCGAGCTAAGAAATGTCATCGCTAAGCATTCTGAGGCGGCGCAGCTCGTAGCATTCTTCAGCACGGGGCGTCGAGGATTAAAATATGGCGGTGTGCATGTTCAGAAGGGCTTTGGCAAAATAAAAACAAACCCTCACGTTGCGAAGATGTTTCCTCCATATATTACCCTTGCCGATGGTAATACTCTTAAAATCAAAGACGGCCACGATAAATTCACAGAAGAAGGAAGCCGCTGGATACAAGACTCCTCACAACAACGAGGAGGATAAGACAGTTATCAGTGACCAGTTATCAGTTATCAGTTCACAGCTCAAAAACGTGGTCTGGGGGAGAACCCCCAGCCAGTCCTTTTTCTCTGTGTTCTCCGTGGCTCCGTGGTAGAAATTCCTATTCCGAACTCATTGAGCATTGATCATTGAGCTCCGAGCTTTTTATCATTGAAATTTAAACGGTGTCGCTACACTATAGAGACAAAGAAACTGGTGGCTTTATGGCATTGTTCAGCAAGATAAAAAAAGGTATAGGGAAACTCACCACTGTCGATGGTGGTGGTGACACCCACGAAGGCGAGAAAGGCTTTTTTATGTTCCCAACCGAAGGCTTCACCACCGACGACAAAGAGCATAGTAGCTCAGAAGAAGCCTCCGATGAAGAAAATCCATATTATACCGACGGCTTCGAAGACATATATTCCATAGAAAATGTCGACACCTCAAAAATAAGACGACTTGGTGCCCCTGAAGACGAAGAAGAACAGCAAGAAGAACTTATTCCACAACATCTTCTCGTCGAAGAAGAAGCCGAAGAAGATGAGATCTTTACTATAGAAGACAACGAAGAACAACCCATCGTCGAGACTCTACAACAAAGCGATATCCCACAACAAGATGAGCCTGTCGATATCCTTGACGATGTCGATGTCGATGCCGATGAAGAAGACAACAAAGAGCCAAGCTTCAGCATCGTCAATGACGCCACTTTCGACGCCTTATGCCTATACGAGCCTATAAATGTCTTGAAGCTTTCACAGCAGGCTGAACAGGGGTTCCTCGACAATGGTAAAAAGACGATACAAGACCTAGTAGCTTTTCTCGATGCCGGCAACTCTTTCATAAAAGGTATGGGACAAGGGCATATCGACGAGATGAAAGAAAAGCTACAAAAACACCTCGGCGGACAGAAACTCTACAATGTCGATACCTTCGACGCAGAAAGTTTCGTTCACGGCCTCGTCGGTGATCTCGACAGTATAAAGGTGTCTTGTTTCCTCGAAACTCTCGACGTCGCATGCCTGTGGAAGCTTTCTCGTGAAGAAGACGCCTCGCTGCGCCACCTCAATGATATACAGAAAAATGAATACGTCGGCGATGTCATCATAGCAATATGCTCCGAAGAGAAGAAACGCTTCGTAATAAACATCTGGAAAAACCTCGTAGCCGCCTTTATAACGCCGTGGATGTATACGCGCCAAGGCCTTGCTACAGTGGAAGAGCTCCATGAGCGCCTAGCACGCAAAAGTGTACAGCCTTCACATATGGCAGGATATATCGACTTCTTCGAAGAGACATATTTTAAAAACAAAGACCTCTTCGTAGAAAGCGGATGCCGCGCCGTCGACAGGGGAGTTTATGCCACCGACGAAACAACAGCACAACGATATACCTCGATAGTTACACGAGCGCATACATATTTCTATAAACGTGGCATGCAATACCTTTTCTATGACTTCATCGCCCTTCTTTCACGGGAATTCGCCCGCGAATGGGCTGGTTACCCAGAAGGCTTCATAGAAAAAATATTGAAAATATCACCACGCTTCCGCGTACGCAAAGGCGCCGATGGCGCCCTCGTCATCAAACAGACGTAATAAAATATCTCCTTGCATTTTAAGACTAAGGAGTTTATGCTTAACGGCAAAAACAAACTAAGGAGATAGTATTATGAGTTCGCCATCACAAGTAAGTGGTTCATCTGATATTGGCCAATATTATTCTAGTCCATACTGCGCACAGCCCCTTCCAGATTCACAAGATTCTATTAGTGCTCCCGCCCCTTTATCTCAACCACCGTACAAACCTTCACCTCAAGGACAACGTAGAATAGAAGGATTGCGAACAATTAAAGAAGGGCAATCTTTTCTTTCTCAAAGTCCTGACGACGGAGCAATAGCGACGCAAGGAGAGCCTGATCCTCGCTCTACACAGAGTCAATGCGCACAGTGGCAAGGATAATCACACACCACGCTTAGCTTCAGGCCAGATGTATTTGTGGAGCTGTAAATTGATGCGCGCAGGGATTTTGTCGGTAAGCATCCACGACACCAAGCCTTTGGTGTCGACATTCCCATGGACAGGAGCGAAAAGAACAGCACCAACTTTGTCATATAGATCATGCTTCCGACATACCTCATAAGCATAATCGTAATCTTCCCTACTAGCAATAACGAACTTCACTTCAGCACTGCCCTTGAGAAGCCCCATATTCTCCCAGCACATCTTTTCAGACATCCCACTTCCAGGACACTTAACATCCATAATAATAGTAACGCGCTCGTCGACATCGGAAATATTATGAGCACCGCTAGTTTCTAAAGAAACGACTTTGTTGGCATCACACAACCGCGACATAAGAGGATATACCTCTTTTTGCAACAGAGGCTCACCACCAGTGATACACACATGAGAAAAGCCATACCCCATAATATCGTCGTATACCTTATCGAGAGATATCTCTTCTCCCTTGCCGAAGGCATACTCCGTGTCGCACCACACACAGCGCAAGTCACAGCCCGAAAGCCTGACAAATACCGTAGGAATCCCAGCGAAAGTTGATTCGCCCTGTACGCTTACAAAAAGTTCAGTAATGTTTAACATGTTGTTGTCAAAGGCGTTGCATTAAAAACAGCAGTGTAGCATCTTTTCTGTCATATGTCAATATGTAGCGTATAGTGGATAGTGATAGCGTTTAGCAGATAGATTTTCATCGAGAGAGAGCATGATATTCTCCTAAAAAGGGGGTAAAAAAACACCAAAAAACCATTAAACCAGGTAAAAAGCGGTCCTTTTACCCCCTTTATAGCTTGCAAAAACTTATTTTTTAAGAAGAATTTCGTATGGTTCATTCTCCGAACTCCGAACTGATAAACTGGTCACTGGTCACTGGTCACTGATCCCTTGGGAAGCTCGCCGAGACGTTGCAGTCCCGCTGGCGATTCTCCAACGATTATCTTCGTGCCAGCAACGTCAATGATATATACCGAAAGCTTAGGAGCTATGGCCCTGCGCTCTAAGACCCTGATGTTGCTGCTGTTATCCATCATAGAAGTCCGATTTTTTATCACCTTCTTAAAAACAAAGGCGAAACCAAGAAGAGCGGCGACGAGGATTCCCAGAGCACCAAGCATCTTGATGAACTCTTTAGTGAAATTGTACTCGCCAGCGTCAGCCCAAGATGGCGTCGTTGAAAAGTCGTCGGCAAGAAGGGGATCTTCAACCATCTCAATATTATCAGACGCTGTGGGAGGGGAGGCTTGCAAAATGTTGTTAAAAGGCATAAAAAAAGCCGCTATAACGAAAGCATACGCTATCGTGCGGAGAATATACTGTGGCGGTGCTTTCAAGAACGAGGGTGTAGTTGGAACAAAACAACTAATCATAGATATACCATACCTTATTATTATTTTAAAACTTTTTCTTACATTTTTTTCACTTTTCAGTTTACCATTCACAGTTTACAGTCAACCATTCAAATATCCTCGGGGTTCTAGGGGTGAAATCCCTAGCCCGCCCTAAGTCCTCTCTGTGTTCTCCGTGCCTCCGTGGTAGAAAAATCCTACTCTGAACTCCGAACTATTTCGGAAGCGTTATCCCTGTCTGGTTCTGGTATTTACCGCCTCTATCGGAGTATGATGTTGTACATTCCATATCGCTTTCGAAGAAGAGCACTTGTGCTAGCCCTTCTCCGGCATATACTTTTGCTGGCAGTGGCGTTGTATTTGATATTTCCAGGACGACGTGTCCTTCCCATTCAGGTTCGAAGGGAGTAACGTTTACTATTATCCCACACCGTGCGTATGTTGATTTCCCTAGGCATATTGTCATGACATTACGTGGTATCTTGAACTTCTCGACGCTGACGGCTAGCGCGAAGCTATTTGGTGGCACGATACAGATGTCGTCTTCTATGGTTACAAGCCCTTGAGTGTCGAAGTTCTTGGGGTCGATGACGGAGCCGTAGACGTTGGTGAAGATGCTGAATTTGTTAGAGACTCTTAGGTCATAGCCGAACGAAGACACTCCGTATGATATGACGTTGTTGCCATCGACGTTTTTGACGAGTTTCTCTTCGAAGGGTTCTATCATCCCTTGTTCTTTTGCCATCTTTATTATCCAGTTGTCAGGACGTATACTCATAATTAAACTCCTATCGGCTCGTTTTGTGTCGTTCGTAATTCTGGGTTTAGCGCGTTTGTAGGGTCGAAATCCTGAAGCTTATAGGTAGAGCCTTCAGGGACGAGTTTTTGTATCGCGGCGACGTCTTCGTCAGAAAGCAGCGCAGGCACTACCGTCGTTCTGAATTCGTGGTCGATGCCGCTCTTGCCGATGATTTCGATGCTTCTTGCGATAGCATCGATATCGACATCGACGCCGGCGAGGGCATTATATTTCTCTAGCGGAGCTTTTATGTCCATGGCGATATAGTCAAGAAGACCTTCGGATAGCAGCTTCTCAATGACATCTGGTCTTGTACCGTTGGTGTCGAGCTTTACTTTCAATCCAATAGACTTGATATCGAAAATAAACATCGTCAAATCTTCATGAATCGTGGGCTCGCCGCCAGTGATGACTACGCCATCGAGGTGCTGGCGACGCTTCCACAGACGGTATAGAACCTCTTTAGTGTCGAAGGCTTCTTCACCGTCATATGGAAGAAGGGCACCATTGTGGCAGAAGGGACAGCGAAAGCTGCAGCCTTGGGTGAATACTATCGCTGCGATGCTTCCGGGGAAGTCACTTAGTGTTAAAGGTTGGTATCCTCCTATTCTCATCTTCGTTGCCTCACTTTGTTATATCGAAAGTTTTTCGTAGGGCGAATTCTGTTTTTTTGCCTTTGTTCCACTGTTTTACCGGGCGAAGGTATCCTACTATACGGGAATACACCTCTGTGTCTTCGCTACACTTCGGACATGTCGGCTGTTTTCCTAGAATGTATCCGTGCGAAGGGCATACCGAGAACGTCGGCGAGATTGTGAAGTATGGCATCTTATAGGTGTGGCATACCTTCTTAACAAAAGCTTTGACGGCCTGCGGATCGGCAACAGCTTCGCCGAGGAAGATGTGCTGTACCGTGCCACCGGTGTATTTCGTCTGTAGCTCGTTCTGCATATCCAATACCTGGAAGATGTCGTCTGAGAAATTTATCGGCAGCTGCGAAGAGTTTGTGTAGAAAGGATCGGCGTCTTTGTTTATGACATCGTCATTATTGGCACAGACAATATCGGAGAAGTTGTCTTTGTCGATCTTAGAAAGACGGTATGATGTCCCTTCGGCAGGGGTGGCTTCGAGGTTGTAGATGTTGCCGGTTTCTTCTTGGAAGGTGGCAAGCATGTCGCGCATATGGTCCAAGACCCGACATGCGAAAGCGTTGCCTTCTTCGGTGGCGATAGTGGTGTCGTGGAGGTTTATACACGCCTCGTTCATCCCTATGATGCCGATGGTGGCAAAGTGGTTGTACCAATAACTTCCAAAACGTTCTTTTATCATGCGTAGGTAGAACTTCGAATATGGATATAGGTTTTTCTCGGTAAACTGTTCTACGATCTTACGCTTCGTCTCAAGGCTTGTCTTGGCGATACGCATAAGATGGTCGAGATTGGTGAAAAACTCCTTTTCGTCGAGGGCTTTGTATCCCAGCTGCGGAAGGTTTATCGTAACAACGCCGATAGAGCCCGTCAAAGGGTTTGCGCCGAAGAGGCCGCCGCCACGCTTCTCAAGGTCGCGGAGGTCGAGACGTAGCCTGCAGCACATCGACCGTGCATCGTCGGGGGACATGTCGGCATTGACGAAGTTTGCGAAATAGGGGATGCCATACTTCGCAGCGACTTCCCAAAGTTTGTCCATGTTCTTCATCTCCCAGTCGAAATCTTTGGTGATGTTATAAGTGGGGATCGGGAAGCTAAAGACACGACCGCGAGCGTCGCCTTCGGCCATTATCTCAAGAAACGCTCTGTTGAACATATCCATCTCTTCCTGGAAGTCGCGGTATTTCTCTTTCTTGATCTCACCGCCGATGACGACGTTCTCATTGGCGAGAACACCTGAAGGCTGTAGGTCGAGGGTGACGTTGGTGAAAGGCGTCTGGAAGCCTACACGCGTAGGGACGTTCATATTGAAGATAAATTCCTGCATCGCCTGCCGAACTTCTTCGTAGGAGAGTTTGTCATAGCGGATAAACGGCGCAAGGAAGGTATCGAAACTCGAGAACGCCTCGGCGCCGGCAGCCTCGCCCTGAAGGGTGTAGAAGAAATTCACCACCTGACCCAAAGCGGCACGGAAATGCTTGGGTGGCTTGCTCTGCGACTTACCAAAAGCGCCGGTGAAACCAGAACGTATAAGGTCTTGAAGATCCCAACCTACACAATAAGGGGCGATGAGACTGAGATCGTGGATGTGTATCGCCGCAGACATATGCGCTTCGCGGATCTCTGGAGTGTATACCTTGTTGAGCCAATATACCTTGCTGAGCTCGCCAGCAGCATAGTTGTTTAAACCCTGAAGGGAATAGTCCATGTTGCTGTTCTCGTTGACCTGCCAGTCGAGACGTTTTAAATAGTTGTCAAGAAGATCGACGTCGGCCTTCTTTACCATCTCCCTGATGCGAGCATGCTGGTCGCGGTATAAGATATACGACTTCGCCGTAAGCTTGAAAGATGAAGCAAGAAGGACGTCTTCGACGATGTCCTGGGTGTCCTCGACGGAAGGTACAGCGTCATGGATCATCATCTGCATCATGCTAAGGATACGCAGCGTCAAGGTCTTGGCAACATCGTCGCCAAACTCTCCAGTAGACTTCCCGGAATTGATAAGCGCCGCAGTTATCTTCTTGGCGTCGAAGGCAACACAGCGGCCGTCACGCTTTCGTATCGTAGTAAATACTGGGGAACCATTGTCTTCTGTTGTTGCTTTGTTGTCTTGTTTTTTAGTAATAGTTGTTGGCATGTGTTTTTTGTTTTCCTTTCGTGGTTAAAATATTTATTGATCGCTGTCTTCCGAAGAATCATCTTCGTTGTCTTCAGGAGAAAGACCTTTGAAAAATCCGCCGAAGGTCTCAAGGACATCTTCGAGCTTCTTGCCTTCGCCTTTTAATATATCTTTTGCTGCCTCGAGGCTTTCCTTAAGGTCTATTGGCTCGCCATCGTCTCTGTCGAGAATTATCGTGTCAAGAAGCTTAGTCGGAAGATTTATCATGTCTTCCAACGACTTCTTAAGGTCGGGGTTTGTTAGGAGACTACGCATCATAGCATCTAATATTACCTTCATAAGGACATGCGGTGAGAAAGACCCTTCTTCGCCGATGTCGTACAGCTCGATCTTCGGTATCGTAGTATGTATCTTGCCGAGAAGAGGGTTTATGACGTCGACGGTGATGTTCTCAAGAAGAAGGCGCTTGATGATAACATTCCTTTCACCAGAAGGCGTTGCTGATTCTTCGGTGTCGGAAGATTCTTCGCCGGAAGGAGATAGGTTTTCGATGATGATGGTCCAGTTGGATTTACCTCCACCAAAACGATATTGCTCGACAGCAACAGATATGTCTTTGATGACGATCTCTTCGATCTCGTGCGGTGACGTCATGATACGCAACGGGTTGTACTTCACCATAAAAGAATCGGTGGAAAACGCCGTCGGAAGAGTAGAACCTCGTGGGTTACCAATAAAAAACTTTTCGATGGTAATACCACGAAAACCTACGTCGATAGTGTCGATGGTGACAGGGACGTCAGCAGCAGTAGAAAGATACGACGATAGAAGGTCGGCGCGCTGCGTCCAAGAATAATATGCCCCGACGATGGCGATGACGACAACGAGAAAAAATAAACGCTTTATTGTCTTAAACATAACAGGTTACACCTACATAAGAAAGGGCTTTAACAAAGAGGTTTTGTTTTTACGTAATGTTCTCTTGTACATCATTGACATGTGAAGTAGCAAGGAAAATCTTCTCAATATTGGACACGATATCCGTAAATATATGGCGCTCATGTAGTACAAAAAATCAAAAAAAAAGATATACAAAATTCTGGGAACTTTGTAGCCTAAAAAATATTTTATTCACTGATGTTACACGCTAATCTTGCTTTAGTGGTGTAGCGAAAGGGACAAGATTCAAGTACTTCCGACGAACCAAGCTCTGAAGAGCTAGGTGAGGAGGAATGCGCAGTAGATTGTTCCTTGCAGCACGCCAATAAAGTTAAAGTTGCGCGTAAGGTCAGTGATACAACAAAAGTTTTATAAAACCTAAAACCTTAGGAAAAATAATTATGAGCTCATCAAGTGTATTATCAAGTCAAACATCAACACCAATAGGAGCACCACTAAGACTCATGCCAGCATATCAACAGGATGGGAGTCACAGATATTATCAGAATGGGAGTCAAAGTCCCGTGGATGACGCTCCAGATCGAAGATCATTTACTCCATCTGAAAAAGATAGAATTGATATTGTAAGCAGGTCTATGAGTTTTGTTCACGGATTGAGCGATGAAGACGCGCGTATTGTTACTAAGGTTAAAGAAGCATTGAGTACAAAGGGAAATATTAGTCATAATCCTTCTATTTCAACATTGAAGGAGATTTACAGTAAGAAAGAAGGAGATGAAGCATTAACTAAAAGATATGATAGAATATGGAAAGAGATATTCGTAAACAGAGAAGAATTTGGCGTCGTAGCTAAAAACCGCTTGATCAGAATTTTTCGAAAAAAAGAGTCTCTTGACTTGCAAGGAAGCCCCATGGAAGGAGGGCGTGCACGAGATGTAAAAATACCAGAGATAGAAGGTGTGGAGGGGCTAGGGGATTCAGAAATCATAGGAGCCTTTGTCGATGGTTTTAACGCTTCAGAAAGTAGTAAAGGAAAGCGCAAGCAATATATCAATCGTGCTTATAGAGTCATTGCAGACATAGTAGAAACGACGTATTACTATAAAGAAGACACCGGGAAAATGTTTTTTGACACACGTACCGTGGCATTAGCACGCGATGAGCTTCTTACGATGTTTGATTGTCAAAATTTGAATGTCAAAGAAAGAGCCATTCGAAATATTATACTGCTTAATGAGCTTATGGTTGTTCCAGAAAGCGAATTAGAGAAAAAGACAGACAGTGGTTTAGAAGTGATGGTAGAAGAACTTTTCAAAAGAAGTAAGGGCTTGTATGAAAATGTTGAGATAAAAAGAAAGACGGAAGTCGGTAAGGACACAATACTTAGAATTACTTCGCCACGTCTTGCATGGCCTCTCGTTAGAGCCTTGACAACGACGATAAAGACACAGGTGTTACTTGAAAAGGCAGGAAATAGGTTTCGTATTGAAGAAGGCGTTCGGCAGGAAAGGATTAAGGTTTTAGATAGAATCCTCGAGAGCAATAAAGTGATTAAACATGAAGAAATAACGGAAGATGGAGAAGTAAAATTTTGGGCAGAATTTGGTAAAGAACTTCTCGAATTAATGGGGCCGAAAGTGTCTGGAAAAGAAAGATTAAAAGATCTTGCTGTGGAAGCTGTTAAAGATGGTGTTGAGGTGGCGTCTTCGGTGGCAAGTGCAGCAGGAAACGTCGCTGCTCACGATCCTCTGGCGGTGGCAGAAGATGCTTTCAAAGTCGTTCAAACGGTAGGAAAGGCTGCCCTCAAGACCGCAGGGGCAGTAAAAGAGCATTCAGATAAAACAAAAGAATGGGCAAATAATCTTATTAAACTTGAAAAGGTGTGCTTCGAATCTCTTAATAATAGTGAGGAGTTTCGCCTCAGCGCTGTAAAACTCGTGCAGCAATATATGCACGGCGAAGAAACTAACACAAGCCTTTCGTATGGCGTTTTGACGATATTGGAGCGCGTAGTCTTAGACTCTACGGACGATAACATAAGGGAAGAGGCCATGAAGCTTATCTTCCAATATAGCAATATTGGCGGCGATGAAATCAGAATCCGCGTAGTGATTGCTGCACTAACCATCTTATTCAACGTCAAAGATAAGCCTGATGATGGTGGTTCCAGTGATAGAATACGGAACACAGCATATGCTATCGTGTGTTATTGTCAGCATAGCGAAGACTTTCCTGACCAGGCCAAAGAAAGGATAAGGTCGGCGCTTGATACAGAAAATTTCGTTGATAGTGTTAAAGCAAAAGTCGTTGCTAGTGTTAAAGCAAGAATTCGTTCTGCGATGAGAGAAGCACTATGTATGAACGTCATACGTTTCGTTATGCGATGGGTCGCCGATATAAAAAGCGAAGGGGAATATGGAGGGTCCTCGTTGGCGACATTACTATCATATTCGCGAAAAACTGTTGTTGTGCCGCCATTGCTCGCATGGCTCAAAGAACTTTTCCCTAAACATTATAGAAAACCCGATGTTTATGGAAACACACCATATCACGTTGTCGCTATGCAAGACAATCCTAAGATGATACGATGTATCGCCGAGGAACTCAAAGCGATCAACATCAACCAAAAAGATTATGCCCAAGGTAAAGACAAGGGCTACGCAGCACTTCATTATGCCGTAGAAAAAGGGTTCTATAAAACGGTAGAAGAGCTCATCAATATAGGAGAAACAATAAACCCGAAGATAAAGATTGATATTTGCGATAAAGAAGGTAATACACCTTTCCATATAGCAGTAAGAGAGGCAATAAAAACAGACAAACTTCTTGCTAAAGCAAGTGATGAAGAAAGAGGCGCCAAAGAAAAAACCGCGACAGCAGAACAAGAACTTAAAACCTTGTTGGCAACGAGAAAAAATAAAAGCGATAATATAGAAGGAATAAGTAAAAAAAGAGAGAAAATCGAAGAGTTAAGGGAGGAAGAAGAGAAAAAAGAGGATAGGGTCAAAGAGCTGAAAGAAAAGCAGGCGCAACACAAGAAAATTGAAGCATTACTAGTTCAAAAATGTCCTAAGAGCATCAATTGTATTAATAAAGCGGGTGATACGGCACTTAATATAGCAATACGTGAAGACGCTGCTGAAAAAGCACTAGAAATTAAGGCGTTAGGTGGTGAGGTCGCTGAAAAAGAACGATCTAAAACAAGCGCTATAAGCGTGGCGGCACGATGTGATTCGACTAAGACATTAGTAGCACTTATATCGAAAAAACTTGAAGGCGTGAAAGGAGATGGTAGAGGCGCAGTATTATCAAAATTTGAAGCTATTGATATTGTCGAAGTATTCAATAGGGCAATACGCGCCGAAGAAACTGTTGATGATGCACTAATAATTTTTCATCTGAACAATACGAAGAAATGTAACCCTTATAAAATATCCTTTCGATATAGCCAATGTTATACAAGCAGTGATTTTTTCTCCGACTTCGTTGGTAGTAGAAAAGCGAAAGATCCTTCACTTGAAAAATATCAGACTGTAGCAGATGCGATTACAACTGAAAGTCAGGGCAAAAAAGCAGATTCGTATTTGGAGATAGCTATAACTCTGAAACAGGCATATTCGACAAAGGTAGAAAATATAGATGTTCTTAAAAGCTTTGTTGGAAGAGAGGGTTGGGAGCGGCCTAATAAATATGATGTTGGGCCGTTACACATGGCTGTTTTAGGTAAAAAACATGTAGGAATAGAACTGCTCGCAAAAAAATATTCTGGAAAAGAAAGTATTAGTATAGATGCTAAAACCAAGAAGGGTTTTACGGCACTTCACCTTGCGGCATTGCTCCATGACAAGCAAGCGATTAAAATTCTTCTTGATGAAGGAGCCGACCCTAATGTCAAAAATGAATATGGTGATACACCTTTCCAGATGATTTTTGGTGTAGAGGAACAAACAACAGATTATCTTCAGATAATGGTACATGAAACTTTTCCTTTTGTTTTACCAAAGCCGGAAGAACACTTTAAAGATTTTGCTGGAGTAGCAAAGTTGTTTATAGACAAAGATGCCAATGTAGGCCTTAAAAAAGGTTACGATCACAACCTTCTTCATCGTGTTGCTTTGAGTGGGTCGAAGAAAATGGTAGAATTTGTATGTGAACGATACAAGAACAAGGATAAGGATCTTTTCTGGGATAAAAATCATAAAGGAAGAATACCAATAGAAGAAGCGCTAGAAGCTAAGAAAAATAAAATCGTTGAAAAACTCATTAGGACAAAAGCTCATGATGGTTTGCGATTCGAAGATGCTGAAGATGCTCTTGATGCTTTTTTTATTGTTGAGGCTCTTGAGGCTCTTGAGGCTCTTAAGGCAGGAAGTGCCGAGGCCGTCGAAAGGCTCATCAAGAAGATATTTAATAGTGATTCACAAACCAAAGAGGTTCTTGAGGCTCTTAAGGCTCTTAAGGCAGGAAATGCCGAGCTTGTTAAAAAACTCATCGAGACGAAAGCTCATGATGGTTTAAAGACGATATTTCATGATGATGATACACGACTAGAAGAGGCTCTTGAGGCTTTTGGCACAGGAAACGCCGAGGCCGTCAAAAAGCTCATCAAGACGAAAGCTCATGATCGTTTTAAACTCGAAGATGCTCTTAAGTTTCTTGAGACAGGAAATGCTGATGTCGTTGAAAAACTCATCAAAACGATATTTAATAGTGATTCACGACTAGAAGATGCTCTTGAGGCTTTTAATATAGGAAATGCCGAGACCCTCGAAAGTCTTGTCAGAGTGAAATTTTATGATGATCTTAAGGCAACATTTCATGGTGATCCACGACTAGAAGAGGCTCTTGAGTCTTTTAAGGCGGGAAATGCTGAGACCCTCGAAAGTCTTGTTAGGGCGAAATTTCATGATGATCTACGAAATTTTGCCAAGGCACTCCAAAAAAAGACAAGGATGAGCCTGGGGAATATCCTTGCGCGCGCAAACTTGACAGACCTGTTTAGAGAATATTATGAAGCCTATAGTTCTATGGTGTTTGATAAAGAAGATACACCACTAGGCCTTACGCCATTGCACGTCGCTGCTCGTGAAGGCAATACAGAGATCATTGAATTTTATAAAGGTAATAAATTGTCTCTCAATCATACCGATAAATATGGCAACACCGCATGTATACAAGCAGTCCTTGCTGGTAACATCGATTTCCTCGAAAAACTCATCGAGGCAGGTGCTGATATTAATATAACGAATAAAGATGGACGTTCCGCGTTACATATCGCTGCCGCCAAAGGCTCGACGAAAGCGATCGAACATCTTGTCGGCAAACGCTCTGGCGAAGAACTCTATAAAGTAGTACGGAAAAAGGACGTCTATGGCAATACTGCTCTGCAAATGGCGTCCACATACGGTAAGGTTGAAAGCGCAAAAGTACTTCTCGAGAAAGACCCAGAGCTATTTTTCATCCACAATGATGAGCGACGATATCCTATCCACACAGCAAGTGTCCAAGGGCATGAAAAACTATTTGAACATTTTGTGAGTGATGACCTTATTAGTCTTTTGCAGAAAGTAAGAGAAGGCATTGAACTCTCCTCTATCATAGATTACAAAGATGTTGAAGGAAATACTCCATTTTTGCTTGCTGCACTAAAAGGAAGCCCTCCAATCGTTAAATTGTGTAAAGAGAGTGATGCTAGTATCATTGTTACCGATAACAAAAATGAAAACGCCGCCCACAAAGCCCTATATTATCGACATCGTGATGTCGTAAAATATCTTGCAAAAATAGCTGCGGAATCCATTTTAGGGGGAGTGAACTGTCTTTTCGGTGCTCTCGATGATGATGGAGAGCCTCCCGTTCACGAGCTAGCAAAGATGGGTGACAGCGATGAAGCGGTGAAAATTTTCCGTATTCTTATAGATCTCGGCGTCGATCCATGGGTTGAAGATAGGCAAGGTCGTACCCTTCTTGATAAAATGTGTGTCTATGGATGCTCCAAAGAACTGTGGAAGTCGATGATAGCTACGAAAGGCTGGTGGTGGATAAAAAGCCACGGACATCGAATTATAAAACTTAGCGCAAAGCGCGATAGCAAAAAAGAGACATGTCTTCATATTGCTGCAGCTAGTGGACAGTTTGATATTGTGAAATTTTTCATCAAAGACCCCGAAACTGAGTCGTCGCAATCACAAGTGTCACGTAACGTCAATGCGTTCTTCGACAGGTTTAGAGTCCTTTGGCTTGGGGGTATCCTTGCGGTAAAGAACAAGGATGGAATGACGCCGTTGCACTGCGCTGTAAAGAAGAGAGAGTATGTTATAGCAGAATATATGATAGAACAAAGAAAGTATCTCATCAAGCAGTGTGACGATAAAAAACGTAATATTGTCCATATGATTCTCGATAAAGAAAGTCTCGATGAGAAAGACCTCAAGTTTTTGGCGAAAGTCCTGAAAAAAGATCCTAGTATGCTAGAAGACACGGACGAAGACGGAAGAACACCATTATACGCTCTTGCTGATAATCTCCGTGACATCAGAGCCATTAAGATTGTACTACTAAATGTTCCAGGAGATTCTAGGGAAGAACAGGAGAAGGTCGTTGGTAAAAAGGCCGACGATAAAAGGTCGGCGAAGAGTATTGGTAAAACTAAAGAAGACGCGTTCCATAAGTGGATTGTTAAGTCTCCTGAGCTTCTTAAGGAAGGACGCGAAGGAGCTGGCCTTACAGAGGACCGGCTCAAAGACATACTAAGAATAGATGCTGAAGACGAGGTAGCTACCGATGATAGCAGCTCCCCACCAAGCTCTTCTGCAAGTAGTGCTTCAGACTTGACACCTCGAGTCTTTGCAGAACCAGAAGATCCCAAAGCTGAGGCAGGTCCTGAAATAGTTTGCTCTGAGCCTGAGCCCTAGCCAGATTACGCCGTGCCCGAGCCTGAGCTTATAAAAGTATAGCGTAGGCGTAGTTTTTTCTAGGAAAAATTAAGAGCGATGCGTTACTTTTCTTCCCATATACTTATATGAGGAGATGCTCTATGACTGCGGTAGGCTATAGGGAACGACCATTTGCAGAACATCAGGACCAGACCGCACAAGCCGCCGCCGCAGCGCGAGCAGCAGCAGATGCAGCAAGAGCTTCTTTTCCGGGAGGAAGCGCCACGCTGGAACAATTTCAAACTCCGTCGTCACAAAGCCAGCCATTGCCGCTACCTCGAGGGGTATTAGCGGAAAGATTGATATCAAGGATTTTACCAAGCGGCCCTGATGCCGATATCGACGTGATATCAGCCACCGGCACTCTACAATTGTATGACACCGAGGCTTTTTCTGAGCCTATTCCTGGAAGCACTAATCCTTCAGAATGTAGTGAGAGTTCCGTGACCTCCGCCAGAGCCTCTCGACAAACCGAGCCCGTTACTGGAAGCACGAAGTCTCCAGAATGTTTAGCGGGCCTTGAAGAAGCCGAAAGCCTTAGAAGCCGAGTATTTAGAGGAATAGGCAATAAAGAAGCAGGCGAATGGCACGTTGTCTTGATGAAATGCGAAATCTCTAAAACACGGAATGATATTTTTGAACTTTATAAAAGAACAAAATATTGGGATGTAAAAGAACGCTGTCTGCAAATTCTTATCGAAATAGTAAAGAGCGACCCACTAGAAGATCGTACACTAGATGGTATGGGCGCTTTCATGAAAAAGATCTATTCTCAGATTGAAAAAAACAAAAGCTCTTTTGAAGAGCTTGTGATATCAGCAGAATACTGCCTTCTTATACAGCTTTTTGCGAATGTCGTTTTTACCGTCGTACAGGGAGCTGCTCTTAAAAGGTTAGAAAGAATCCCCAAGCAAGAGGAGGAAGAAGATAAGGATTCTGTTGTGTTGGCAGCAGAGAACATTGCTTATATGAAAAAAAGCAAAAATGTTGAGATAAGGTACTGGGCATTATATGTTGAAGAGGCAGCGAAGTGTTTTAGCGATATGACTTCTTCAAAAGCCGACAAAGCTTTGAAGAGAGGACGGGGGATTATACAAGCCGGGGTGATAACGGCGCGTATAGCTACGAAGATATCTGGGGCTGTGGTGTCAGCAGCAGGAGGAATTGTTGGGGGCGCCGCCGCCGCCGTTGCTGGTAGCGCTAAAGATTTCGTCGCTTTATATGAAGAATTGAAGAAACTGGCAAAACACATCCCAAGAATATCAAACTGGCTTGAAAAACTTCTTATCGTAGATAGAATGGCACGGCTGACATTAGACGATACCGAACCTGATCGTTTCCGTGATCTCGTCGTCATGATACAGCAGTATAAACATGAAAAGCACGAGGAAGAGTTTTTTCATGGCATTGTTGTTATCCTCGAAAACACCGCTATTCATGCTTGTAATCAAGAGGTTCGCGAGAGTGCGATGAAGCTGCTCATTCAATACCGTCGTCATGCGAAACCAAGTATACAACAACAAGTTGTTAGTGCTTTTTCTCGGATGGCACAAGAAAAAGGAGAGACAGGAACTACAGCGATTATTGTTTTGAAATATCTCGAGGCAGTAGGCGATATCGGTCAGGATTCACTTTCATCTTCTTACGAAGATAGCGCTATAGAAAGTATTGACTCAGTAAAAGAAGGGGCGTATTACGATAATGTCATAACGTTTCTGGAACATACGCTTCTCGAAATAAAAGACGCAGAAGAATATGGAGGGTATTCTCGGGGCGCAACATACGCTTTCTCCCGAGAATATAGTAAAATAGAAGCACTTATGAAGTGCGCAGCAGCATTCTTTCCCAAGGCTTTTAACCCCGATGTATATGGCAACACTATCTTCCATATAGCTGTTAAGAGGCGTGATAAAGACGCCATAAAGATAGTAGCACAGTGTGCTCCCGACGTTATTGATATCAACGCAAAAGACTATGACGATGAATATACCGCCCTACACTATGCCGTCCTCAGCAAAGATGTCGAGCTTGTACGTACTCTAATCGCAGAAGGAAAGAAAAAACACCCTCCAATAGATCTTAATGTTAAAGATGTCCGTGGTAATACGCCACTACATCTCGCTGTGAATGGCGATGACTTCAAAATGACAGAGCTTCTTATTGCCCACGGCGTCGAACTAAACATCGCCAACAAGGAAAAAGAGAATCCGCTAAATATAGCCATACGTAAAAAACATGCAGAAATAGCACATCTTTTGCAGACAGATTGTGACAAAATAAAGCGTGCTTTGAAAGCAGCCGGTCTTAGTGAAGAAAAAAAAGCCGCCTTGAGAAAAAAAATTAAAATGACAGAAAGCTGGGCGTTGGCAACAGGAGGCGGTTGGCATCATGCTATCGTTTATGAGGCGAATTTTAATAGGTCGGTGTTTAGCGTGGCAGCACAATATATAGAGCTTGGTGAAGTGCAAAAGCTTATGGGCGCCACTAGAGAACAAGGGTCTGAGAGGTTTACCGATGAGGAGGTTAAGGCGAGGGAAGGGAAAGCTGTCGACCACCGCTGTGATAAATACGTCATGGCGGCATTGCAAAGATTGTTCTCCAAAGCGGAGTTTGAAAGGATACCAAAGAGAGCCAAGACCCTACAGGCCGTAAGTGATAGGATAGGCGTTCCTGAAGAGGTAAAACTTACAATGCTTGATTGCATTGACGTTGTCGAGATCCTGCAAAATCGCTTAAATATACCAGGCTTGAGTGCGCATATATATGCTCTTATAATGCATCATACAGGAGTCGAAGAAGCCGGTGGTCTACAAAAGCTTTTTGGCAATACCGAGCTTATGATGAAAGTTTCGAGCACTGTGGGTTTAAGAGAACACCTCAAGATTCATGGAGCTGTCGATATCAATGCAAAAAATGATTTTGGTATGACTTCTCTCCATTATGCCGTCCTTGGAGGGTATGTAGAGAGTGTAAGTATTTTGCTCGAAAATGGTGCAAACATCGATGCGCAGAATATCGAAGGATATACCCCGCTACACCTCGCGGCGATAATACGCAACCCAGCTATTATTAAACTGCTTGTCGAAAAAGGTGCCGATGTTAGCGCCAAGAGTATATATAAAGACCTGCCTATCATGCTCTTTAGCAGCCCGACAACCAACAGGACTAAGTGCTTGCCGTTTATAACGCTACACCATCAGCAGCTTAAAGGAGAGGCCCCATTTTATACTATAGCGCCTTGTAGTGACGAGGATTCTAAAACCGCGGCTTTGTTGATACCATCGGCAGGGGAGCGTGAGCTAGAAGATATGGTTGATGTCGAAAAAAATACCGTGTTACACCACGCTGTGGCATGTGGCGATATAAAAACCGTAAAAAGCCTGCTTAAACAACATCCTGGTCTTTTCTGGTGTAAAAATAAGAGGGGAGAGATTCCTCTTGATGTTGCAGTAGCACAAAAAAAGACCTATCTTGTCGGAGCTGTTATAATGGCACAAGCGGGCAAAAACCTTCTGGGCTTCTCTAGCAAATATGATAGGCGCACTGGAAGAAATCCAACCTTTGCGAATCTCCTAGCCTCTCTCGATATGGTTGAGCCTTTTAGAATGCTTCACCAAAGCAATCCTTCAATAATACTTTATAAAGATAGATCTCCACGAAAGTTTTCACCACTACATGTAGCGGCGCGCGAAGGAAGCAGACGTATTGTTTCGTATTATATTAATAAGAACTTAGACACTACAACGTGCGACAGCCATGGCAATACACCACTTATACACGCAGTATTACGGAAAAAATTTAATGTTTTTAATGATCTTGTTAAAGCCGATAGAGCACGAAGATTAAGAAAAGACGATGATTGCAGTTCGGTATCGACACAGACGGCGTGGACGGATGAGAGAACGAGCCTCGACACCGAAACGAAAGAACAACTTAAAGACGCACCTCTTCATGAGATACCAAATAAAGATAGACGTACCGCTATGCATATCGCTGCAACGAAAGGCCTTGATAAATTCGTCGACGTACTTATCAAAGACGGCGCAGACCTCACACGTGAAGATAGCTATGGCGATACCCCTCTTCATCTTGCAGTGCGATATGGGCACCTATCTACTGCTGTAAAACTCGCAACAGCAGAGCCCAGAGCCATCTTCATTCCTAATCAAGAAAGAGATCTTATCCATACAGCGGCGATGTTTGGACACGATGAGATTTTCGCTTTTCTCCTAGGGGAATCAGTCATTGTTGAGTGCAAAAAGTACGATATAACCACTATCATCAACAGTGTAGAGGATTTTAAAGGTAAAAAAATCGTTAATATCAATGCTCGTGATAGCTTTAGAAGGACGCCACTTATGCTAGCAGCACAAGAAGGGAAGCTCAATATCGTGGAGACATGTAAAAAGTATGGTGCAAAGATAGATGCTTTCGACGACTCCGGAGAAAATGCTCTCCACAAGGCCGTATTTAATAGACATCTTAAAATTGTCATTGCGTTACTTGAGATGGCTAAGGAAGTGGTATATACTACGAGAAAAAGGCTTATACGAAAACCTGATGCTGATGGAGAAGGAGTGCTTTTCGAGGCGGCAAAGCTCTGGTCTCATGATCTCGACGAAGATAAAGAAAAAGAACTTGAAGATATATGTGATCTTATTCTCGAACATGGAGTATCACGTGGAGAATCACGTGGCGCACCTTTATATGACACAGACGACAGTGACGAAAAAACATTTCTTCACCTTTTGGCACACTATGGTCTCAGCGACCTAATTGAACATATATTAGATAAAAATCTGATGCTTAGAGCGAGATTTCGCGCTGGGGGACAGTCGAAAAAAATTGTAGATATAAAAAAAAGGACGCTACTTCATAGCGCCGCCGAAGGAGGCGACTATAAAACTGTTGAGCTTTTATGTGAAAGAGGCTTTAGGGCAGACGTTGAAGACATACATGGAATAACGCCGCTGATGCTTGCCGTCCGCAAAAAAAAATATGATATAGCGCGGCTGTTACGGGAACATAAAGCACGATTGAAACGTAAAGACGCTGAAGGAGAGACCGTCTTGCATGAAATTCTTAGAAGGAAGGCGCTTGATGATGAAGACCGACGGTATGCCTTGGAACTTATACATTCGAAACCCAAAATTCTCATAATGGCAGATAAGGCAAACCTCTGTGCCCTCCACGTCTTGGCAGAAAATAGCTGCGATCCGATAATGCTTGAAATCTGTCTACGACATATTCCGAATAGATTTTTAGGAGGAAGAAAATCTCATGTGCGACGAAGAGATGATGGGGAGAAAGGAAGTCTTTCAAGAATGATAAAAAAACGTTCACGACGAAGAGATCATGAAGCTGAAGAGTCAAGCAAAAGCGCGATGGAAATAGCCGGGGACCGCACTGATTTTCCTGCAGCACAGCTTTTCGAGTGTAGAATAGGGAGAAGTAGAAATAAAGACTTGGGAGTAGACATAGGAGGCCCTATAAAAACAATCGAAGATTATCGTAGGCTTGCTGCTGCAGCTCCTTTTTTTCACGGCGCCTCTTAAAACGACGCTTTTTAAATTGGGGTCAGACGTGAATTTTGTGAACCTAAAATCAGGATAGCGTTTGTGCAAAATGGTCAAGCTAGAGCATTGAGCATTTCTATTGGGTAATAAAAAAGCCTATGCAGGTATAATGGCAACAAATTTTGGAATAATAACAAAGTGAGGAATAACATGAGCGCAATGCAACAATATCGTATAAACACCACGCCCTTTTCTGTCGAATATTCTACTAATGACGATGGTACTGTGTCCTGTAGTCTTTTATATCAGAAGACTTTCAAGAGTAAACGCCCACGACTTGATCCTCCTGAGAAGCCAACTTACATTCCAAGTGCAACATATGATGTTTCTATAGAGGTTTTTGAGGCCATCGAAAGAGTTTCAGGAACTTCTGCTCTTTACCCTTCAGAGCGCTTTAAACAGTGTGATCATGATATAAGAATTATAATTTTCGAGACTATTCATAAAGTGGATGAAAAAGTAGAAGACGTTGAAAAACGAATAACGGAAGTCCTTACAAAATGTTTAGAAGGTGCAATAGGACAATACGACTCTCCTCACCCGCACCTTTTAATTAGCGTATAGGTTTTTATCTCCGAACTCCGAACCCCGAACCCCGAACTCTGAACTATGCGGCAAAGCCGCATTTCAATGATTCTAGTATATTCCTTGTACTTTAAACCTTAAGGAGTTACAATCTAAAGTCAAAAGTCGCAATCATTGACTTAACATACAAAAGGACAAAAAAATGAAAGTAACAGGTACAGTAAGAGACTCTTCTCGACAAGGAACCTTCCCCGAAACAAGGGAGATTTCCGCTTCTGAACGTCAACAATATAGAGACTCAGTGGTAGTGCTGAATAGAAAGATTATGTCAGCAGAATACATACAAGAAATTATAAGAGAAAAAGGACTGTTTTGTGGATCAAAACAAAAGCCATCTAGACTCTCTAGTTTATTTTTGACAAGGAAACGTTATCGCTCCTTTAAAAAACAAGTAAGGTTACAGTATTTATCCCAAGAGATAGAAGCGCCAGGAGTGCTAGGGGTTTATACCGTCCCTGATTTTGTAGATGTTGCCAATAAAATATTATCAAAACAACCTGATTATTATATACCAAGCACTTTTGATCTATTAATGTCCAAGATTTTAAGTGTTAGTATGGCTCTTGATTTAGATAGTCTTTCCGGGATTGAAGAAGACTTTGCAGATGTAGCGATAAAGCTGGCAAAGCATGGGCAAGCACGCACCGCAGCTGGTAATTTATCTATGTTTTATGCGCTTATTGACATGTCTGTAGCAAAAAAGAGTTCTGGGAGTTTTCGATTTTCATTTGATGATAGAAACCGGGCGGCCCGAGCTGCGATTTCTTTGGTTGATTCGAAGTTATCATATCCAGAAGGTGATAGGCTCTTTGTTATTCTTTTTGGTACGGTAAAAAAGATAGCAGATGAAGACTCTTTTGATGATGAAACGCGTAGATTGGCACGTGAAAAACTGGACGACAAAGAACTATGGAAAAAATGCGAAGAAGATTATCTCAAGTTTTTGCTCGATCTGCGCAGTGTGGAGCTCTCTGTGTAACTCCGTGATTCCTCCGCGCCCTCTGTGGTAAAATCCTGGATCGGCGTCCCTCCAATCAGTGGCTTACGAAAGCTTGAATTTGCGGTGCTGAAGCTATCTCTTGCGACAGCGCAGATTCTACGATCTTGCCGTCTTCCATAAGGTGTACTGTACAGTGAAGTTTTTCGACGAGGGCGGTGTCGTGCGAGGCGACGACAACGATATATCCTTCGGCGGCGAGCTCTTCGATGGTGGTGGCGATGGTGGCGGTAAGCGAGGGGTCTAGCGCTGATGTCGGTTCGTCCATACATATCACCCGAGGTTTCAGAGCTACAGCACGTGCTATGGCAAGGCGCTGCTTCTGTCCGCCGGAAAGCTGAGAGGGGATGCACGATGCTTTGTCGGCAAGGCCGTATTTCTCCAGAAGAGCATGGGCGATGGTGTCGGCATCATTCTTGGGGGTATGTAGTACCTTCTCAAGGGCGAGGGTTATATTCCTTAGCGCCGAAAGGTGGTCGAAGAGATGAAACTGCTGGAAGACCATTCCCACAGTATGGTCGTGGAAGGTGTCGACAGCCACGCCGTCGAGCGTTATAACGCCTGCGTCGACGCTCTCTAGGTTGCAGAGAACCCTAAGAAGTGTAGATTTCCCTGTCCCTGACCCTCCTATCATAAGAGCTATATCGCCTGGAGCGACGGACATGGTGATGTCATCGAGGACGACCTTCTTACCATATGCTTTAGAAACACCTTTAATTTGTAGCATTGATCTTTACCTTCTTTCAATTATTAAACTGACCTTACGCACTACCGATTTTTTCACCACAGAGTTTCCCATGGAGTCCTGCCACCCCTGCAATAAAAAGTAACAAGCCCCAATTTTTTCACCACAGAGCCACAGAGTACACAGAGAGCGCCCACCGCGTAGAGCGCGCGCAGCGGACGCACAGCTGTCGCCATTGTCATTGATTGTACTTCCTTTCTTTGTTTTTCCTATAGCAAACGTAAAGATACAATCTTACTTTTACGACAACGGCGAGAGGGGGCACTGCCGTGTCCGGGTTTATTCATTGTTCAATGTTCAATGAAAAAGGGGGTCTGGGGGAAGTCCCCCAGCCATATTCTTTTTTTTTTTTTT